>ENA-OPZN01000218-OPZN01000218.1-human-gut-metagenome-genome-assembly--contig:-NODE-218-length-21486-cov-5.476099_pt1 | contig 21486 bp, 26 predicted proteins | sample MGYA00242483_ERZ504503 | MGnify/ENA primary metagenome ERZ504503 (study PRJEB26092, sample SAMD00036285) | human gut metagenome | host: Homo sapiens | study: EMG produced TPA metagenomics assembly of... | reverse complement strand
ATAATTCGTTAAGGACCCGGATCAGGCTTTTGTCAATAGGCTTGTCCTTTTTGATTGCCTGGACAAAAGGAACATAAACAATCTCGTTGTTCCGTATGCCTATCATAACATTTCGCTGGCCTTCCATCAAGGCCTGGATTGCGGCTTCACCCAGCCGGCTTGCCAGTATGCGGTCATTGGCACTCGGAGCGCCACCCCGTTGCAGATGGCCCAGGATAGAAACCCTGACATCATATCCGGGATATTCCTTCTTTACCCGGTCGGCGTAATACATGGCACCTCCATTCTTGTTTTCAGGACTTTCGGTCACAATTACGATGCTGCTGTTTTTCGTCTTTCTGAATCCACGTCCGATGAATGTTTCCAACTGGTCCACGTCCGTCCGGTCTTCCGGAATGATGGCCGCTTCAGCACCGGAAGCTATTGCGCTGTTTTGTGCCAGGAAGCCCGCATCACGCCCCATCACCTCGACAAAGAAAATGCGGTCGTGCGAGGTGGCCGTATCCCGGATTTTGTCCACACACTCCACGATGGTGTTCAGGGCCGTATCATATCCTATGGTAAAATCGGTGCCGTACAGATCATTGTCAATGGTGCCGGGCAATCCTATGCACGTCACATCATACTCCTCCGCAAAGATCCGGGCTCCCGTCAGGGAACCGTCTCCACCGATAATTATCAATGCATTGATGTTCTCTTTCTGTATGATCTCATAAGCTTTCTTGCGTCCTTCGGGAGTGATGAAAGTCTCGGAGCGGGCTGTTTTCAGTATGGTACCTCCCCTCTGGATAATGCTGCTTACGTCTTCCGTAGTGAGTTCTTTCACTTCACCGGCAATCAGCCCCTCGTAGCCTCTATAAATTCCTTTCACTTTAAATCCGTTAAAAATAGCGGCGCGGGTCACGGCACGGATAGCCGCGTTCATTCCGGAAGCGTCCCCTCCGGAAGTCAGAATTCCTATATATTCATCTTTTTTCATCTATCTCAGTTCTTGTTTTGTTTCATTCTGCCAATATAGCTTTCAGTTTTTTCCGGCAGTGAAAAATACGGCTCTTTATAGTTCCCAAACTCACGCCGGTTCTTTCCGCTATCTCACGGTATTTGAATCCTGACAGGTACATCTCAAAAGGTATGAAATGTGACTCCGGTACACTTTTGATGGCATTACGTATCTTTTCCAGGTCATAGTTCTTGTCCACCTCCTCTCTACGGGACTCGTCCATGATCCGCGAATAATATGCAGGATCGGAGGATATGTACAGGCGGGTATGACCGACCTCCGCCCGGTAACCGTTGATAAGCGTGTTGCGCATGATGATAAACAGCCACCCTTTGAAATTCGTGTTCTTGTTGTAACTTTCTTTGTGAAGCATTGCCTTGAGCAGGGTATCCTGCAACAGGTCTTCCGCCTTCTCCCTGTTAGCTGTCAGTTTGTACGCAAAACGGAACAGTTCGTCCTGTACGCCAAGTAGTTCTTTTTCAAAATTGAATTCCTTCATCGGTTGTGCCGGTTCCCTGTTCCGGAAGTGTCTGTTAAAGGTCGGACGGCTTTTCCGAACAAGAAAAGCCTGTCGACCTTACGACATTCCAGATCTGGAATTATTTAACCTCGATAGCCTTGGAAGTTTTTGTTTTTCTTCCTCCTTCATTTTCGGGATTTCAATGGACAGAATCCCGTGTTCGACTTTTGCGGAGATCTTATCCTTCTCCACATTTTCAGGCAGCAGGATGGTCTGCTGGAACTTGGAATATGAGAATTCGCGGCGGAGATACTTCTTGTCTTTCTTCTCCTCCTTCTTCTCTTCTTTCTTTTCCATGCAGATTGTCAGGTTGTTGTTCTCGTCAACATTCACCTTGAAATCATCCTTTGTCATTCCGGGAGCCGCCATTTCAACCTTGTAGTCCTTGTCATTCTCAATGACATTGATGGCAGGAGCCGTAACTCCCGTTTTGCCAGCCACTCATTCTCGAAGAAATCGTTAAAAATACTCGGCAACCAGTTTGAGTTTGTTTTTACAGGTACCATTTTTACCTCCTTTTTAAATTGTTAATAAATAAAATATTCAAAAAGACAATACAATCCAGTCTGATTGACTGACTTTTATCGTCTGATCATACCTTGTTCAGCTACAGCCTTTGTCCGTTTCCGTATCTCTTCCGGGTTTCCAAGGTAGTAGTCCTTGACAAGAACCAGTCTGTCGTCAAATTCAAAGACATAAGGAACCGCCGTAGGCAGGTTCAGGTTGGAAATATCCGTATCGGAAATCCCTTTGAGATGCTTGATGATTCCGCGCAGGCTGTTGCCATGGGCGACTACCAGCAGGCTGTCCTTATACATCAATGCGGGAAAGATGATGCATTCCCAGTAAGGCATGACACGCCCAATAGCATCTTTCAGGGATTCCGTACGGGGAAGTTCCCTATCTGGCACACCGGCATAGCGGATATCCATGCCCGGATTACGGGGATCATCTTTGCCTACCGGAGCGGGAGCCACGTCATAGCTTCTTCGCCAGATGTGTACTTGTTCTTCACCATATTGGACCGCCGTCTCACTCTTATTCAGTCCTTGAAGCATGCCGTAATGCTTCTCGTTCAGCCGCCAGGTCTTTTCAACCGGAATCCAGTCTTCATCCAGCCGGTCCAGGACACAGTTCAACGTTTTTACGGCACGTTTCAAGTAAGAAGTGTAAGCTGCCTCAAAAGAAAATCCGGCCTCCCGTAATGCATCGCCTGCCTTGCAGGCTTCTTCGACTCCTTTCTCGCTTAAATCCACGTCCGTCCATCCGGTAAAACGGTTTTCTTTGTTCCATAGGCTTTCGCCATGACGTAATAACACTATTCTTTTCATGGATACTTCTCCTTTATGCAATGGTTATTGAAGAATCCAGATATACGTCCTGAATGGTGTTCAGAAGTTGAACTCCGTCTTTCATCGGTTTCTGGAAAGCCTTACGACCGCTGATCAGCCCCATACCACCTGCACGCTTGTTTACTACTGCCGTTACGACGGCATCATGCAGGTCGGATTCCCCATGGGATTCCCCGCCCGAGTTGATCAATCCGACACGTCCCATATAGCCATTCGCCACCTGATAACGACAAAGGTCTATCGGATGGTCAGTGGTCAGTTCCGAATACATACGCTCGTTTGTCTTTCCGAATCCGATAGCCTTGAAACCGCCGTTATTGGATGGGAGCTTCTGCTTCACGATATCGGCTTTGATGGTAACCCCGATATGGTTGGCTTGTCCTGTTAAATCGGCAGCGGCATGATAGTCGGTTCCATCCTTTTTGAAGCTGCTGTTTCTCAAATAGCACCATAAAATAGTAGCCATTCCCAGTTCGTGGGCATATTCAAAAGCCTGTGACACTTCTACTATCTGGCGGCGGCTTTGTTCCGAACCGAAATAAATGGTAGCGCCGACAGCTACAGCACCCATGTTCCATGCCTCTTTTACCGTACCGAACATTACCTGGTCGTAGCTGTTCGGATAAGTCAACAGCTCGTTATGGTTCAACTTCACGATGAAAGGAATCTTATGGGCGTACTTACGTACCACAGCTCCCAGAACTCCGAATGTGGATGCCACGGCGTTGCATCCTCCTTCAATGGCCAGCTTTATGATGTTTTCGGGATCGAAATAAAGCGGATTGGGGGCGAAAGACGCTCCTGCAGAATGTTCTATCCCCTGATCCACCGGCAGGATGGAGACATACCCGGTATTGGCCAGACGCCCGTGCCCGTACAGGGCTTGTAGGCTCTCCAAGGTGCGTATATTCCTGTCGGAATTCATCCATACCTTATCTATCATATCCGGTCCCGGAATATGGATAAGTTGTTTGTCTATCGTCTTACATGTATGGTTCAGGTAGTACTCAGCCTGTCCTCCCAATAAATCTACTATTTTCATCTTATTTATTTTTATTGATTATTCTGGTTTATGACTCCCGTTCACCCAGTTTTGCATCCATAAAAAGGATAGCACTGTCTCCGGCTTTCCTTAGCCGACTAACAATATTGAGTACATTCGCTTCTTCTTCTACCTGCTCACGAACAAATTGCCACAAGAAGTTCTGAGTGGCATTGTCTTTCTCTTCGGATGCTACCTGTACCAATTCATCAATCAGTTTGGAAACATGTTTTTCATGCTCCAAAACATGTTCGAATACTTCAACAGGGTTACCCCAACCTTGTGGAACCACATCGACCTTGTCCACTTTCGGGGTTGCCTCACGCTTAATCATGTACTCAGCAATGGCATATGCATGCCCGATCTCTTCTGCAGATTGTTTCTGCATCCAGCGAGCCATTCCGGAAAAGCCCTCTCTTTCCAGATAAAAAGACATCGATAAATACAGGTTGGCAGACCATAATTCTGCTGTGATTTGCTCATTCAGGGCATTTTGCAATTTTTCAGTCATGACGAATCAAACTTTTAATGTTAATAATAAATCCAAATTATCTCTCTTCTTTAAGAACAAGCATGGGCTTGTTTCAAAATTTCAATTAATACCGGACGTATCCCGCTGATAAAACATTCCACGGCGATCACCATCAGAATAAGTCCCATCAGTCTCATCATTACATTGTTTCCCGTCTCTCCCAAGATTTTTAAAAGCTGGGTGGACGCGCACAGAATAAAGAATGAAAGAATGCAGACCAAAGCGATTACGCCAAGCAATACTATTTTGAAAGTATATTCCGAAGCATCTTCCATCAATGTTATTCCACTGGAAATCGCTCCCGGACCGCATAACATCGGAATGGCAAGAGGTGTGATGGTTATATCTTTGGAATATTCTTTTCGTTCAGTTTCATTCAGTTTCACATGGGTGAAATGTGCCTGCAACATATCATATCCGATTTTAAAGATGATGATACCTCCCACAATCCGGAATCCGTCTGTTGAGATGCCGAAAAAATGAAACAGGAACCTGCCCGATAATGTAAAAAGGACTAATATGATAAATGCAATGGTACATGCTTTCAAGGCGATACATCTGCGTTCTTTCGTATCCATTCCATCAGTCATTTGCAGGAATACCGGCATCACTCCAAGCGGGTCCATCAAGGTGAATAGCGAAGTGAAAACACAATGTTATATATACAAATATATCCATGATGACATATATTTTATTGTCGATTATTATATCGCAAAAAACATACCAGATAGCATTCTGCAATATTAAATTTTTGCAGAATATCAATCTTAAATCCATACCGTTAAAAATAAGGTAGTCTCCGTTCGTTTTCCTTGGCGAGGATACGTAATAATTCCATAAATACCGTACTTACATATATACGGTCTGCATACAGCCCGCTGATGAAAGAATGGAAGGACATGTTCACATTCCGGCATAATATGAGAAATGTGTTTACCTGACATGATATGTACTGCTCGTGTTCAAGCAATTCATTCAGGGCATTCAATGGCGTTGTCCATTCATGTGTATCCCGTTTCATTTCATTGATTGCAACACATCCTCCATCATGGCATATCCGATTCATCATCTGATAAACCTTGTTCATATTGTCCTGTGCTTGGGAGTTTAGCCAGGAGCTAAGTATTGGAAGCCGTTCATCTTCAAAATAGACCTGCAATGACAGGTATAAACCGGTTGACCATATTTCTGTATTGATCAACTCATTCATGGCGTTTTCTATTCGTTTATCCATTATCACTCTGAATATTGAAAATCCATTACTAATATTATGTGTTATTCCCTGTATATAAAAATTCCATTCGATTGTGGGTAACCCATAAAACGGAATTCTTAAACGAGGCTTAAATAATAGGATACTTATCCGCATAGACAAATTGTCACAAAAAAATAGTGCTATGGTGTCTTTTTGTCTTGTCTTCCTTGCAGAATATCCAATAAGATATCCAGTTCTCTTTCTATTCCTTCAATCTTATCGGAAATACAGTCCAAAGTATTATGGTGCAGACTAGCTTTACAGTCCTGCAACTCTCTTGATAGAGAAAGTACCTGCAACCAAAGTTCTTCCTCTGTGTGACAGGGGGAGTTACTATTATCTAGTACCATAGAAGGCAGAAAAGTGTCTTGGCATGTAATTTGTATGATAATGAACGGTATGTCCCGAAAGAGACAGGATGGAAATGAAAGGATAGAATATTCCACAAAAGACAGTAACAAACGAAGGGGGGGAAGTCGTTGGAGACAGTTGTCTCGCTTTTAAAACAAGTTGCTTTCATAATGTTTATAATAAGCTAACCCTGTTCCCTGGAGTTGTGTTTATATAAAGTTAAGCGTGGGAACTTTGGTATTACCGTTCAGAAGTATCCCCATACTCAACAACATATAATACATAAAGCCCCACGCCTATATATAACAAAAAATCTATATAAATAGTACGTGGAGCGTCCAATGTATTATCCAATTGTTGTTTCGAAATTGGGGATTTCCTGAACTTGGATAATGCCTTAACGCTTTACTATAAATCTTCTATTTTTAAAAGACTAATACAAATGTAATAAAAGAAATGAATTCTTTGAAAGGAAATATCTCTTTTTTTTAAGGGGTGGCTTAATTTTTCTTTATTTAAAGTCTTAGAATTACTGCCCACCAAAGCCCGTCACGAATGTTTTGAAATCCTCAAGCTGTACATTAAGCTCTATATAGTATAGCAGAATAGCAGAAAAACAGACCATGATACCGCAGGTATATAGGTCATAACCCACTCTTCCGTAAGTATCTTATCTATTTGACAATAATAAAAATGTAAAGGAGGATAATGGCATGGACAATATTCGTATCCCAATACATATAGGTTAACATATAAGGGAAAATGGTCACGGAGTCCACAAACCGTAGAATGAAAAAATATATTTCCATCGTGCACGGTTTATACCTCTATCCGGATATTTGGCCGGTGCCGCAAAATGCACAATGCATACTCCATAAAAAACACCAGGGAGGAAAAATAAGTCATACTGAACAACGCCTGTCTGTAATGGGTCATGGATACAAATGGACTACAGATAATGGCTGCAATGGATATAACGATACAATCAAGCACAAAATAATGTACGAACGTGCCTATCAGTTGCATTTGGATGAAGCAGTACCACTTCATGCGATGTTTGGTTAGATTGAGTATGGATATAGGGGCTTAAAAATTAGACAGATACAAATTTACTAAAAAAGGAGAGGCGTCTCAAAAGAGGTGTTTACAAACTTACTTTTGAAGATTTCATCCTTTCAAACTGCTTTTTCGTTGCCATAAGCCTCCTAAGAGGCTACTTTTGCAAGATTATATGCTATGGCTAGCAGGGCGAACTCAATTTCAACCTTCTTAAATCCACGAAGATGGAACCTCTTGAAGTGCTTGTTGTTCTTGAGGTTTCCAAATACGGCTTCCACATCCTGTGGTCGCTGACTGCGATATTTCAGACCTTCATCAGAGAGTAGCTTTTCACGTTCTCTTTCCTTGATTTTCCTCAGACGGTGATTTACCTGTACAATCCTTTCCGAGCGGCTTCTGTAGCACCGGCATCTTAACGGGCAGCCCTTATAGTTACGTGCCTTGTATCTTGATATGGTCTGCACAAAACCGTTGTTTGTTACCCGCCTTGCATCGGAGAGTCTTTCCATTCTCTGTCCCATAGGACAATACATGCCGTCGGTTTCTTCGTTATGAAAATAATTGTACTTTATAAAGGTTTCAATGCCATGTCTGAAAGCATACAGATAGTTCTCTTCACTTCCGTATCCGGCATCACAGACAGACACGTCAGGGTATCTGCCGTAGAGGGAATGGAAATCATCCATATGCAGAGGATAGGTGGAGGTATCGCCCAACACTGATGGATGGTATAGTTCAGAATGAACTGTTTATTGGTACTGAACTGGGGATTGTATCCGGGTTTGAGTTGTCTGTTCTTCATATGGTCATTTTTCATGCGCATGAAAGTAGCATCATTGTCTGTCTTTGAGTAGCTGTTACGTCCGTCAAGTATCTTTCCCTGCGATTCATATTTCTTGAGCTGTTCAAGCCATGACTTCCTTACACGTCTTACCTTCGCTTTCATCTTCTTGTCAGCATCCACTCCATTCAGGGCATCATCTATCTGCCCGAGTGCCTTTTCCACTTTCTCCGGGGTGATATCCTGATAGGCAACCGGAGCGGAGTCACGCAGTTCCTGCTTGGTGAGGGAGTCGGCGTATTGCCATATCTCCTCAAGCTGTTCCGCGATTCTGGATATGCGGGTATGTATAGATTTGCCCCCCAGACGAACGTATAACGGTTGGCGTTCACCTCCATCTTCGTCCCGTCGGTACAGGCCACATCCAGACTTACAAAACCTTCCGCCACGAGAAACTTTACAATGGTTGCAAATATCGTCTTCAGCACATCCTTTAGCCGGCTGCTGCGGAAACGGTTGATGGTATTATGGTCAGGAGTTACATTGCCGGTAAGCCACATGAAGCGTATGTCATTACGACAGAACTCTTCTATGCGACGGCTGGAATAGATATTACGCAAATGCATAGACAAGAATCTGAAGCATCATGCGTGGGTGGTACGCAGAACAGCCTTTAGGGGAATACTTACGGTAAAGTGCTTCAAGGTTTATCTGTTCAATGATGCGGTGAACAACCCGGACCGGATCGTTCCGGGGAATAAAATCGCCTAAACATGGAGGTAAAAGCAGATTATCGTTGGATGTGTAACTTTTAAACATTATCTTTGGGATATCTTGACTTGATGCCCTAAGATACAAAATTAGGGAGATGGGCAAGTTCTGGCTGAGCGAAGTTAGGGCTTACCCGATTTTTGCAGACACAAAAAAGGCCATCCCAAAGTTTATTTGAGACAGCCTTGTTTATTTTATGTGCAAATGTAACTGTTATCCTAAATAACCATTCAGAATTATTTCAGCATTTCACCTTTTTCGTTGAAAAACACAACGCTTTCGGTTCCGACGGCATCAACCAAAGTTACTTTATAAGTCTTTACGCCATCTTCTGCCACTTCTACGGCTGCTTCCTTAATGGTGGATTCAGCATAGTCTTTCTTGATGGCGTCCTGAACTGCCTGCGGGAGTTCCTTTATATCAATCGGTTTAAACTCGTTCACCATTGCAACGATTTCAACATCTGATGCCATGTTGTTAGCGAATGCTACTGAACTACCTAATCCCATTACCAGTGCTACTGCAAACAATACCTTTTTCATAATGCTAATTATTAAATTGTTAAACATCTTATCGTCTTACGCTAAAGAATAGACAATCACCGTGCCAAATAAATGGATATTTATCATATTGCTGTAAAACAGACTCTTATGAATTATTCATATTGCATAATGCAAATGTCTGATGGGCATTTTTTCTACAATGATGTGGAATGCGATACACATGGCTACACATGGTCTAACGACTGTGAATAAGAGAGTTGAGACGTTAAAATCATGCAGACGGCATGCGAAAGGAGTCGTAACGAAAGTAATCTCTCCATTACGGCTCCAGGTTATTATCCTTCTACTGTTAAAAAGTAATATCCAATTTCACCATGAATGTTATCGAACGATAGCCGCACTCCTTGCTCAACAGGTTGTTCACCATAAACTGGAAAGCGACTCCCTTTGTCACTTTCACGCCGAAGTAATTGCGTATATGTTCGTAAAGGAGATGGCCCATTCGCTGGGATTTGAAAATACGGCGTTCTTCACCCAATTCTTTAAACGGTTCACCGGCTCTACTCCGCAGGAATATAGAAAACATTAATCTGCCAGATACCTTTTCATTCGCGGCGAGTACTCTGTCCGGTAGTTTCCGCAACTGTCCGTATAGATAATGAAATTGTCAATTTCCTGATGCTCTTTCTACAACTGACGGGCTTTGCGGCTCCCCAACGTCATAAAGGCCGTTGCATAGGCATCAGCAAGCATGCACTGATGGGCAATAATTGTAGCACTCAATATATCCTTTTGAACCGGATATCCTGTTATCGGATTGATGGCATGAGCGTATTTCCTTCCATCTTTCAGATAGAAATTACGGTAGTTGCCGGAAGTTGCGAGTCCCAGCCGTTCCGACAGTTGCACAATTTGTTCAAGCTCGGAGTTTGTTCCGGTACTGTCATCCTTCGGTCTGACAATGCCAATGCACCAATTCCACCCTTGCGGGTTCTTTCCTTTCGCTATCATTTCGCCGCCGATGTCTATCATATAGTTCGATATGCCTTTGCGGTCGAACAAACACGCGATTATGTTACAGATAGTACCGCCGCCGAGCGCCGAGAAATTGAGCAGGATGCGGGGATCGTCTTTCATCACACGGTTGCCCTGTAAATGCACTTTTCGGAAGCCTACAAAGTGGCGGATACTGTCTACGAGTTGCGGAGTGATGCTGTCAAACTTTGTAAAGCCAAATCCCCACAGGTTGATAAGCGGTGCACAAGTTACGTCAAATATCCCGCCTGTTTGTTCCGACGCTTGCATGGCTGTGCGGAAAGGATTGCATCAAGTTATATATCTTACGATGTTTTTTGTGCCAAGTGTATCTCTATGTAGAATACATTTCTAATTAGCTAAGCGATATATGAAACTAATCTTATCGAAAATTTTGTCCGTATCTTCTCCGACCTTTGGGTTAATCAGTTCAGCATATATCTGCATAGAAAAGATTGATTTTGTGTCCTAATACTTTTGTAAAGTTTCTTATGGCACGCCTTTTAATATACCCGAAACAACAAAGGTATAATGTCCGATATGAAAAAAACTGGATTTTATTGAAGCGAATCAATTCTTTTATTATTTTACCTTTCTTTCCATAACCAACGTGGTGCGCCGCTGCGCCCTGCAGCTGCTCATGTCGAAACAGAAAACACTGGACAAGCAGACGCTGAAGGAAGCCTTACAGAAAGAAACACAGAAAATGTGAAATTATTACGTGGACTCCGACGGACCGCCCTGCTTGTGTTACCGGCTGCCTTGCCCGGGATGAACCTTTGAGATGCAACCGCCAGACAAAGGGGAAGAGGAACACTTCCATACCCGTAACCCGGCAGGACAGTCTTATGCCAGGGACACAACTATAGAAAAAAGGACAGACCTGATAGTAAGATGCGTTTGGCAAAAAAGGAAATGATGAATATTAATAATAGAAAAAGACATTTGTTCCGCAAAGCATACGCGGATATGTACATAAAAGAAGAGAAATATCTTCAAAAGGAGGATTGTTTTCCAGCCCCCATTACTGGTAGTTTTTAGGAGATAAAGCCTAAGGATATTTTGTTTTTCTCACTTGAAAACCTTATTTTTGCATAACAAAAACGTCCTTTGAATGTATGCAAGATGAAATAAGCCGCTGAATTTCGCTCGTTTCTAAATAGTTACCTATTAAATAAAAATAACAAGAGAACTATTTAATTTTCAGTTAGATAGCAAAAGCATTGTGTTTCCCGCAGTGAAATGTGATTCGTTTCTTGATGTCACACAAGATAGCTATATCTTTTAGATATTTGTTTATATCTGCTGGGTCTTGGATAGGAAGTAATCTCTCTCCACCTTTGTACTTATCCAGTATAAGTTTGGCGATAGGGAGTAGGGGGATGCGTGATAGAACTCCAGTTTTTACCCTGCGTTTTTTTATCCAAATCCTACCTGCATTGTCCTTTTCAAAATGCTCTGGAGCTAAGGTTTTGATGTCAATGTAGCTCAATCCAGTGAAGCAAGAAAGAAGCATCTAAGCAAGGGAGATAGGAATGAAGAGAATCAAACGCAACCCGTTGTAAACAAGCGGTTTTGCAGTTGTTTGCCATTACAGCCAAACAGCAGGGAAAGGCAGGATAATGCAAGGTTTCCGCTACCAAGTCATTACCTGTTCCACTACCTGCCTGAAGCCTGAAAAACAGCGTTCCTAATGCTTGTAAACAAGCATTATACGTGCGGCAAAGGCTTCAAATCCGCATATTTAACAACATCCGTTCCGTTTACACCGTTCTGCCCCGTTTCCAATTCTGTCGGTCGGCAATGTATCACTAATATTGCAACCAAAAAAGTTATGGCAATGAAGACAGAAATGAAAGTGCTGCTCTACATCAAGCGCAGCGGACAGGACAAGGACGGACAGTCGCCCCTCATGGGCAGGATAGCCGTCAGGGGAAAGAACAACTCCATCGCGCAGTTCTCCTGCAAGTTCAAGGTGGACGTGAGGCTGTGGAACGCCACGGCTCAACGGTGTACGGGCAAGAGCCGGATGGCGGTCATGGCGAACCGCGAGATTGAACGCACGCTATTGTTGTTGCGCCAACGGTTCAACGAACTGAAGGACATCAAGGAGATTGTTTCAGCGGAGGATGTGAAGAACGCCTACCAAGGTCAGGCTGAATCGCAGGACACCATCATGAAGCTGTTTGAGGAACACAACAGCGACTACGCCTTGCGCGTGGGCGTGAACCGTGCAGTGAACACCTATTACCAGTACACGAACACTTACCGCCACCTTGCCGTGTTCCTGAAAGACAAGTACCGTCTTTCGGATATGCCTATCAAGCAGATTGACGGGAACTTCATCGAGGATTTCGACATGTACATGCGCACCGTCAAGCGGTTCAAGCCAAGAACCATAGTCGGGCATATCAACCGCCTGAAATGCGTGATGATGCTTGCCGTGTTCCGTGGCACCATCCTTTCAGCCCGTTCAAGGGGTACAGTCCGCAAAAGCCGGAGTTCAAGCAGATGTACCTTACGGAAGAGGAACTGGGCAAGTTCGCCAACATGACCTACGACACGCCCAACCGCAATTTCACGAGGGATATGTTCCTGTTCTCGTGTTGGACTGGCATCTGCTACTGCGACATGAGGGCGTTGACGGAGAAGAACCTCGTGAAAGTGGAAGATGGTAGCCTGTGGATTCATACGGAAAGGCTAAAAACGGGCACGCCCGAATGTGTAAGGCTGATGGAGATACCGCTCGCCATCTTGGAGAAATACAGGGGCATGGATGCCAACGGGAAACTGTTGCCTATGCTCACAAAGGAGAGCATGAACCGCCACCTGAAGAAAATGGCCGTGATGTGCGGCATCAACCGCCCGATTTCATTCCATCAGGCACGTCATACCTTCGGCAGCATAATATGTCTTTCGCAGGGCATACCCATCGAAACGGTGAGCAAAATCATGGGGCACAAGCATATCAAGACCACTCAACGGTACGCGAAAGTCACGCAGGACAAGATAGACCGTGACGTGGACAGGCTGGGTGAAGCCATTGAAGGCAAGTTCTCCCTGTTCGGGATTGATTCGGCTTCTTCCCCGATTCATAAGGACATCACCCAGCGCAGGGTCAATCCGAGCTGGAAACAAAGGGCTATTGTCAAACAAATGATGGAGGGATAAGCCATGCGCAGCACGTTCAAACTATTATTTTACATCAACCGACAGAAGGTGAAGAAGAACGGCAAATGCCCTGTCATGGGACGTATTACCCTTAACGGCAAGGTCAGCCAGTATTCCACGGGGCTGGAAGTCGAGCCTGCGTATTGGGATGCTGACACGGGCAGGGCTTCCACCGACGGGCGCAAGGAAAGCCTTGACAGCGAGAAGAAAAAGGAACTGGTCAGGCTGAACGATGCCCTGTCAGCACTGGAAGCCAAAGCCTGTGCCACCTACAAGGAGAACGTGGACAGTTACGGCTTCGTTTCGGCTGAAATAATCAAGAACGCTGTGACGGGCAGATCGCAGGTGAAGGAGACCCTGCTCGCGCTGATGGACGAACATAACGAAGAATACGCCAAACGTGTGGGCATTGACAGGACAAGGCACACTTATGTCCGGTACCTGACCACACGCAAGCACATCCACAATTTCATGAAGTACAAGTACAACATGGAGGACATGCCGTTGCGCTCGCTGACCATGCGCTTCATGACCGACTTCACGTTTTACCTCTCCACGGTGTTGCGGCTGAAAGTGTCGGCATACAACGACTACCTCATCCTGCTGCACAAGATGACGCGGCTCGCCTTGAAAAGGCATATCCTGAAGCGTGACCCTTTCGCGGGGCACAAGATAGAGAAAATCACGGTGAACCACCGCTACCTGACAAGTGAGCAGTTCGAGAAGCTGTTGAAAGCCAAGCTGCCCACGTACAGGCTGTGCCATACGAGAGACTTGTTCGTCTTTTCGACTTTCACGGGCATCGGGAGGGCGGATTTAGCGAATCTGGCGGAGGACAACATCATCACGAAGGAGGACGGCAGCAAGTGGATTCACATCGCCCGTCAGAAGACGAAAGCGGAGTGCCACATCAAGCTGTTGGACATACCCCTGCGCATCATCGAGAAGTACCGTGGCGAGGGAAAGGACGGGAAACTGTTCTTCGTTCCGCAGACTTCGAGCCTGTGCCGTAACCTGAAGATGATAGCCGAACAGTGTGATTTGGGATGCCACCTTACCTACTATATGAGCCGCCACTCGTTTGCGACCCTGATTTGCCTGAACAACGGCGTGCCGATAGAAACCATCAGCAAGATGATGGGGCACTCCTCCATCCGCACCACGCAAATCTATGCGGAAATCACCAACCAGAAGGTGAGCCGTGACTTGGCCGTGCTGTCCGAGACCACCAAAGGAAAGTTCTCCCTGCCTGATGACAGGATGCCATTGCGTGTGTTCAAATGCGGCAATTACAGCGGTTGGAAAAAGGAATGTAAACGGAATTCAGACAATGAAAAATGATGCGGACATGGAAAGAGGAATAATTACAATCAATGAAAACGGGGCGGTCACGATACCGACCGCTCCCGTATGGATGACGCAGCAGGAGATGTGCGATGCGTTCAATGTGTTCGGCTGCTATATTCGTAAGGCTATTGCTGCCATATACAAGAACAATGAATTGGTGGAAGAGGAAACGGTGCGGCACGTCAGGCAGGACGGCAGGATTTGCTATGACGTGTACAGCCTTGAAATGGTGATTGCCGTGGCGTTCAGGTTGCGAAGCCGCGAGGCAATGGCTTTCCGAAAGTTCATCATGGAAAGAATGTGTACATCTAATTTAGGAAAGCCTGTTCATTTGTTCTTTTCGCTATCTACAGGCAATCAGCGGTGTGTATGTTAGTTTTAGGTATATAGATTTTGCTTGTTTGCTCATTCATTCCTGTTGATGCGTTTATCATATACATAAGTTGCTGGTAAACCGGAATTAAATTGTTTGGTAACACAACTTTTTTATTTATAAATTCTTCTTTTATCAGTTTAATATGTATTTTTGTACTGAACTTCAAAAAAGGCACATGGAAGAAAAAGATTTCAATAATTTAGATGGGCAAGAGATTGAACAGGAAGATACTTCTTCTGGTGTATTAATTACCCAACCTTTTTCGCCTAATGATATAAAATTGAGTAATCCCCCTATGAATTTGGGTGATTTGATAGATATGATTCAATATGACTGGATTGATTTTCATACGGAATATCAGCGGAATGAAGATCTATGGTCGCCGGGGAAACAAAGTCGATTGATAGAGTCGGCCATGTTAGGATTGCGTCTCCCTGCTTTTTATTTTGAAGAAGTAACCCGGAGACATTGGAAGATTATCGACGGTTTGCAAAGGTGCTGTGCAATTCGTAACTTTTGCGTGAACGAATCATTGGAATTGTGCGAACTGGAATTCTTAGACTTTAACGGGAAAAAATTCAGCGACTTACCCTTTGATTTAAAACGAGATATCCGAATGCTCCCAGTTACTGTAAACTTGTTGAATAGTGGAGTGCCCGACAAGGTGAAATATATCTTATTCAAACGACTGAATACTGGTGGCATGGAATTAAAACCTCAAGAGATAAGGAATGCCGTTTTCCAAGGAAAAGCAATTGAATTGGTGAAAGAATTGGCCGTAAATTCTGCTTTTTTAAAAGCCACAGGTCATAAGATTCCTACCAAACGGATGCAGGATCAAGATTTTGTGACACGCTTTATGGCTTTCTACCTGCTTGGCTATGAGAACTATGAGCCTGATTTGGATAACTTCATGAACACATGTCTGGAGATGATCAATCATGGTAAAATTTCCGAGGAGGACATCAACCACATGAAAAAGGATTTCACCCGGGGAATGGAACTGGCGTATGAGATATTCGGCAATGATGCATTCCGGAAACGGGAATCTGTCACTGACAACAGAAGACCTATAAACAAAGCTTATTTTGAAGTAATAGCCGTCACTTTGGCTAAGGTAGACGAGAATGACAGTGTCCTAATATTAGCCCACAAAGAGCTATTCAGAACGAATTTGATAGCAGAAATGAATAGAAATAGATCATACAATTATTCATTTTCGGGAGGTACAGGGCAGCCAGACAATGTCAAAAGGCGTTTTTCTCGTTTTGCTGAAATCCTTAGAAAGAGTATAAACAATGAAACCATATAATAATAGTATCTGATGATAACCCAATTGCAAATATCCAATTTCAAGTCGCATAAAGATACCCATATCAACTTTGGTAACCTGACAGTATTAACGGGCGTGAACGGTTGCGGCAAAACCAGTGTAGTCCAGTCTCTTCTCTTACTGAGACAGTCTTTCTTGAAAAACCGCCTTGCACAAGGCTTGGATCTGAACCATCCATTGTGTAGTATTGGTATTGCTCATGATGCATTGTACCGCTTGGCTGAGGATGATATCATCACTTTTCACTTTACCGCTGATCATAACGAATATCATTTTAGTTTTAAAGCGGTAATGACGAATTTACAGGATTCATTCATTCGGAAAAACGTGTATAATGATAATGCGTGTAATGATGCCAAATTAAGAGATTTACCCCTGTTTAACAACGATTTTCAGTATATTAGTGCGGCTAGATGGGGTGGAAAAAGTGTTTTTCCAAAAGAAACCTATGCCGTAGAAATCCAAAAGCAATTGTCGCTGAACGAAGGACAAGGTGAACTGGTAGCGCATTTCTTGGATAAATATGGTGCTGAAACCGTACAAGACTATTATGAAGAAAGCCTGAAAGAGAATTTGAGTTTGTTGCAACAAACCATTTATTGGGAACAGAAAATCAGCCCTGATGTGACCATAAATGTGGAGCAACGGAAAGACAGTAGCACGTATGCCATCAGTTACGGATTTAATGGCGAAGACAGCCAAACCAAACCTGTTATGGATTTACGGGCAGAGAACATCGGTTATGGCATATCCTACACTTTGCCGGTGATTGTAGCGTTGTTGTCGGCACAACCGGGAGCCTTGGTTATATTGGAAAATCCGGAAGCCCATTTGCATCCCGGTGGACAGGCCGCATTGGCTAAGTTGATTGCTAAAGTGGCCAGTGAGGGGATACAAGTAATCGTAGAGACACATAGTGATCACATCATCAACGGTATTCTTTTAGCTTGCAAAGCCTATCAGAAAAACCATAAGCAGGGCATATCCAACCATCTGGTTAAGGTGTATGATTTTCATGACAAAGAGAAACACGCATCCAAAGCAGAAGAAGTAGTGATTGGCGAGGATGGTATACTTCGCTATCAGCCCAAAGGCTTCTTTGATCAAGCGGAGAATGATTTGTATAGTTTGTATAACGAATGAGAACCATGCTTAATATCTATTTTCATGTTTTGGACGAAGTAACCCAGCCTATATATAAGGAACTGAGGGATTTGAGACCCAAGGAAATCAAATTATGGTTCAATAGTGTGGATTGTGACAGGAATAAGATCCAACAAAGAGACAAGCGCCTTATTGACCGCAACGTAAAAGACGATGATTTGTTTTGTTTCCTTTGGAATATTAAGAAAACGGAAGTTGTCTCGTTGTACGGTGACGGTCTGAAACATCTGGCGACATGGCATGATACATTCCAAGAAAATTTCATTTGCATAGACCGCTTGGTTCCTCCTAAAAACCGTTTGGTGCTTTTTCGAGATGCTGTGCATAAAGAAGACCATCCTAAGGAATTCATACAAGTACCCTGTTTCAATGATTTAGGTAAACTTATCGATTATCTGAAAAATCTTGGCTTTTTCCAATTCTCGCTGGAAAACTCCAAAAGATTCACCAAAACTAGCTTCGTGATACAAGGAGTTCCTGTATATCAGGAAAACAGTACAAAATACTATTGGTATTTGGATAATTTTCATCAGACGCATTATGAAGTATTCGATAGCAATGGGAAAAGGCACTTAGGAGAAGCTGATCTTGACGGCAAACTTAGAATAAAAGCAAAAAAGACAAAAGTAAAAAAGCTATCTTTTAAAAAGGATACTTGGGAAATGGCATCTGTAAAATTATGTCACAATTAGATGGCAATCTATCTGTAATTGAAATATAAAGATAAAGCCGATGGTGAACTGTTATCCTGCTACCATCGGCTTTCTTTGTTTTTACGTGTTCAGTTTTACGTTTCCAAGCGGTATGCGTTCCGATACCCGCTCATCACCATCTTTTCGATGTCCGATTCCTTATACAAGATTTTTCCGCCCAACTGGTAATAGGCAATCATCCCGTTGTTGCGGTAATCCTGCAAGGTGCGTCGGCTCACCTTGAGCCATGCCGACACTTCCTTGTCCGTCAGGAACTGTTCGTTACTTGGCGAAGCCTTATGGCTCGCGTCCATTCTTTCGATGCCTTCAAGCAGGGCATCCAGTTGTCCGATGAAGCCGACCTCCAGTTCACGGTCGGCAAGAATCAAGTCGTTCATAATTTACAGTGGATTTAGTGGTTATACTTCTGATTGTCTGATTAAATGCTACAGCCACGATAGGCTGCATCCTTACGCCTGTCCTCCACAAGCGGACGATGCGCTGCACATCCTCCGGCTTGTAGAAAATCTTATGCCCGATTTGCGAGTAAGCCAGCGTGCCGTTGTCGCGGAACGTCTGCAAGGTGCGCGGACTGATGCGCAACTGTTGGCAAACTTCTTGGTTGTCCATCCAACGGCTGAGCCGTTTTCCTTCCCTCTTACGAAGGATTTCATTCACCCGGTCGGACAGGCGGTTTAGCTTGCCGACCATTTCATCATACTTGCTTTTTGAAATGATTACAATTTCCATACTCATTATATTTACTGATTGTTCTTCTTTTTGCCTGCAAAGTAAAGCCGTTGCTTGTATAAAACAATGGCTTTGCAATCTGTTGGCAGCTTGTGGCAGCAAGTGGTCGGGAGTGGCGTTATCCGCCGAACCCGTAACGTCTGTTCCAAGCATCCATGATGCAAAGAAAAGCGAAGTCCGGCATAATCCGACCGCTTCGCATCTGCGTGGCAGCATTTGGCGTTGGTATGGTAGCCTGTGGCGCTCTTCGGATTCTCAAAGGGCATTTCCTTAAATCCGTCCCGATTACTCCATTTAAGCCCTTAAAATTCCCAATGCCCGTTTCATGTACTATGGCAAAACGATGCAGCCTAAACCGTTCCGGTAATGTGTAAAGTGCAAAACCGTACATTGTTGCCACAGACAATCCATTCGTTTGACTGCCTGCAATACAGGCGTTTTTTCTTTGCAACCGATAATTGGTCAACTGTGCGCACAACGACCAACATTGTTAAACACTAAATTCAAACAAGTATGAAGAAAAATTTAAGCAGCCAAAGTATGGATGCAGCATTGCAGGATTTTTTAGGTAGCAAGCCGAGTATGGAAATCCCTAAGCCCGACACACAGCCTGCCGACACAAAGGAACAGCCGGAAAAGGCAAGCGAGGTTGTACAGGAAAAGTTAAGTGAAGCCGTGCCGGAACAAGCGGATGGAACTCCACAGGTGGTACGCCGCATCAGCGGCAAGCAACGCCGTGCATCATTGGAAGAGTACAAGGAAACATTTCTTTCCGTTCTGTCCATCGAAGACCGCAAGCCCGTATTCCTAAGCCACAGCACGCGCGATGCTCTTGACCGCATCGTCCGCATGTTCGGCGAGCGCAGGATGAGTGTGTCGGGACTGGTGGAGAACATCGCCCGGCAGCACCTTGCCACCTATGGGGAAGACATCGAGGCATGGCGTAAACTCTGAGAATTAAAAGGTGGATTGACGGGGCGCAATTCAGAGTTACCCTGAACCAATCCAACGGAGTTTTGAGGGGAGCAAGTTTGTGTTTCGGGCATACCGAAACCGCCTGCTCCCACTCATGAACTCCGTGGAGAGCTGCATCCCGTTGGTCTAATGGGTATCTGTATTATAAACAGTAATAAACGTATGGAGCATAAGCAAAAAACAGTAAGAAGGAACAAGGGAGGTCGCCCCAAGAAGGGAGCGGCAGACAAGCTGAAATACCGCCTTACGGTGAAGATGGCGACATCAGACTACTATACGCTGAAAGGCAAGGCACGGAGCGCGGGCATATCCGCCGGGGAGTTCCTGCGCAGTTGCATGAGGGACGGGCAGGTGAAGGAACGGCTCACGCCGGAGCATACGGATTACGTCCGCCAACTCTGCGGCATGGCAAACAACCTGAACCAGCTTGCACACAAGGCGAACGCCGCAGGATTCGCCACGGTGAGGATGGAGTGCCGCATACTCGTGGCACGGATTGAAGAATTGCTGAACTTAATCCTCTTATGATAGTCAGATATGATAGCTAAAATCGTAAAAGGAAGCAGTTTCAGGGGTGTGGTAAACTACATTCTTGACAAGGAAAAGGACGCTAAAATCCTTGTCTGTGACGGTCTGTTTGCCGAGAACAAGGACACGATAGCCATGAGCTTCGAGGCACAATCGAAGATGAATCCAAAGGTTACGAAGCCTGTCGGACACATTTCGTTGGCTTTCTCCAAGGAGGACGAACACCGCCTGACTGACCGCGCAATGGCAGGAATAGCGTTGGAATACCTGAAGGAAATGGGGATAACCGACACGCAGGTTCTCATCGTGCGCCACTTCGACAAGGAGCATCCGCACGTGCATATAGCGTTCAACCGTATCGCCAATAATGGCAGGACAATCAGCGACCGCAACGAGCGAATACGTAGCACACGCATCTGTAAGGAACTGACGAAGAAATATAACCTGTATTTTGCCAACGGCAAGGAACGGGTGAAGCAGCATCGCTTGAAAGAGCCGGACAAGACCAGGTACGGGCTTTACTCCATCCTTAAATCGGAGGTTTCAAGGTGTGGAAACTGGAACATGCTTACCGCTAATCTGAAGAAACAAGGCGTGGAAATTCAGTTCAAGTACAAGGGCAAGTCGGACGAGGTGCAAGGTATAATTTTCACCATGAACGGCTATTCGTTCAGCGGCTCCAAGATTGACAAGCGTTTCAGCTATTCCAAGATAGATGCTGCATTGGAACGTAACAGACATACCGAGCGAATGGAAATGCAATGGTCTTCACACCATGAAGAACTGCCCACGTTTCAACCTGAATCAAGGGGCAACGATGATTTGTACAACAGCTCGATTGGTCTTTTCATGCCGGACAATGCAAACGCTCAGGCGGATGAAAACTATTTTGAGGAAGAATTAAAACGCAGGAACAAGAAAAAGAAACAACGTAAAATAAGATTCTAAA
>ENA-OPZN01000217-OPZN01000217.1-human-gut-metagenome-genome-assembly--contig:-NODE-217-length-21728-cov-3.268645_pt1 | contig 21728 bp, 25 predicted proteins | sample MGYA00242483_ERZ504503 | MGnify/ENA primary metagenome ERZ504503 (study PRJEB26092, sample SAMD00036285) | human gut metagenome | host: Homo sapiens | study: EMG produced TPA metagenomics assembly of... | reverse complement strand
GAAATAAAAAATCTCCTGTTTCAGCCTTAGTTTACTCTAATGATATGGCTAAAAGCAGGAGATTTTTATACTATAACTTATAAATTATAAGTATGTCTGTCCAATTTCTCTATTTTGAGACAGCCTCTTTTATTTTTATCTTATCGTCTTTCCCAAAAACTCGGAGTCAGCAGCAGCAATACACCGAAGAGCTCCAGACGCCCTATCAGCATCATGAACGACAACAGCCATTTTGCCAAGTCAGGAAGCGCACTCCATGAAAATGCTGGTCCGAAGGCACCCAGTCCCGGCCCCACGTTACCGATACTTGATACAGATAGCCCGAAAGATTCTTCCAGTCCGATGCCCATGCACATCAGCGCCAGCCAGCATAAAAAGATACAGACAAAATAAAAGAACACAAACGTCATCACCGTGGCAAGCGTACGCTGTGACACCGCCATCCGGTTCATCTTTACCGGCAATACCGCTCTGGGATGCATCAGCCGGTGGAACTCATTTTTCACGTTGCGCAACAAAAGCAGCAGACGCACATTCTTGACACCACCCGCCGTAGAACCGGCACAGCCTCCTGCCACCATCGTATAAATAAGCAGCAGCCACGTGAAAGGAGGCCACATATTATAATCGTCTGTAGCAAAGCCACACGACGTATGAAGGGACGCCACCTGGAAAAGCGATTTCCGGAAAGCCTCCTCCAATCCATAATTATTATACCAATACAAGGCCCCGGTAATTATCAGTGTCACCGCTCCGATGGAAATGAGATACAGCCGGAGCTCTCCATCCTTAAACAACTGTTCGCAACGCCCCTTCATACACATGAAATACAGCGAGAAGTTGATACCCGACAGAATCATAAAGATAGCAATCACATATTCGATAAAAGGAGAATTCCAGTAAGCCACACTGGCTTGCTTGGTAGAATACCCTCCGGTAGCCGTCGTAGAAAAAGCATGACATGCGGCATCAAACAAATCCATGCCACCAATCAGCAGCAATACAATTTCTGCCACAGTCAGCACGAGATATACCGTCCACAGACATTGTGCCATGACGCTGATTTTCGGATGAATCTTGTCGTGCGTCACCCCCCGTAGCCTCCGCCGAGAAAAGCACCTGATTGCCCACTCCAAAGATAGGCAGTACGGCAATCGTAAAGAACACGATTCCCAATCCTCCAATCCATTGCGAGAAGCTTCGCCAGAACAGCATGCCGTGCGAAAGAGCTTCAATATCATCCAGTATGGTTGCCCCCGTAGTAGTAAACCCCGACATGGTTTCAAAAAACGCATCAGTCACCGAAGGGATACTCCCACTTATATAAAAAGGCAGCATACCGAAACCTGTGAAAAGCAGCCACGTGAACGCCACGATGCAATACCCGTCGCGTCGTGTCACCCGGTTTTCAGCTCCTCTTCCCAACAGAATCAGTCCGCTTCCCACGGCCATATTAATCAATGTCGTGTAAATAAAATAAATATAGTCCTCCTCCCCATAGCACAAGGAAACGCCTGCACATGCCAGAAACATCATTGCCTCCATAAAGAGCAGGATACCCAAGATGCGAAGAATCATCTTTCTGTTAATCAAACTGTTGCCTCGGTTGGCAGTTACATTGACCGCCGTCGATAAAAAATCTTCCATGTAGCTTTATGTGTTTATTCTGCAAACTTACATAAAAATCCGTGTTTTTTGCGTTTATTACATGGAAAAGTGTACAGGATTGAGTAGTGAAACAAGATTTCGCCGTGAAAACCAGTGTCTAAGTCATCATTCTAAAACATAAGTACGTTTGATCCGAAACGCAAGTGCGTTTAAGACAAAACGCAAGTGCGTTTTACTTCAAAACGTCCTTGCGTTTTATCTGAAATGTCCTTGCGTTTTCGGGAGGATAAGAAAACGTTGAAAAAAAACAAGAAAATGCGATGCAGTATTTGCCTATTCCGTCCATTTGTCTACTGAAACCGGCAGTAAACTCATTTTTATTGGAAATTCCTTTTGACATTTCGACGGAAGGAAATACTTTTGTAAAATAAACAAATTTCACGCTTACCTTGCATACCATTTTGTCTGTACAGGATGGGATTGGTATGGGATAGTAACGGCGAAGCTACCCATAAGAAAGCAGATGTATCAGTCATCCAACAAGCGCATAATCAAAAACACCTTGTTACTATATGTACGAATGCTATTTCTCGTACTAATCAGTCTGTATACCTCACGTATCGTATTACAGACATTAGGTATCGAAGATTATGGTATCAATAACGTAGTAGCGGGTATTATTTCCTTTTTAGGATTCCTAACAGGTTCTCTTTCCGGAGCATCTTCCAGATTTATCACATTCTCATTAGGGAAAGGCGACCTGATACATCTCAAAAAATATTCGGAAACATTATCGCCATCCACTTATTATTTGCCATAGTCATATTGATACTTGGAGAAACTATCGTCTTATGGTTTGTATCCACTCAACTCAACATCCCTCCTGAAAGAGAAGTCGCCGCTTTCTGGGTATATCAGTTTTCCATACTTACAGCCATAGGAAGTATTGTCAGCATGCCATATAATGCAGTCATTATTGCACATGAGAGAATGTCTGCCTTTGCCTATCTGACTATCGGTGACGCTATATTGAAACTGGGAGCCGTATTTCTTCTCATCTACCTGCCATACGACAAATTAATTCTATACGCATTATTTATTTTATGCATCCAGCTCTTTGACTTTATTGTATACATTACTTATTGCAGAAGAAAATTTGAAGAGACAAAATCACCAGGAATAAAAATAGACAAGCCCTTATTTAAAGAAATCTTCTATTACACTGGATGGACCATGAATGGAAATTTAGCTGTTTTTGGATATACACAAGGACTGAACATTTTACTAAATATATTCTTCAATCCTGCTATCAATGCAGCCCGGGGAATAGCTGTGCAAGTTCAGAACATCGTCAATAATTTCAGCATAAACTTCCAGACAGCTGTCAATCCGCAGTTAACGAAGAGTTACGCACAAGAAGATTACCCTCGAATGCATCAACTGCTGATCAGCAGCTCCAAATTCTCCGTATTTTTAATGTTTCTCATTTGTCTTCCACTATCTCTCGAAATTGACACGGTCCTGAAATGGTGGTTAGGAAGTTATCCGGCACATTCAAATAGTTTTTTTACGACTTATACTCATTACCAGCATTTTATTTTGCCTGGCCAATCCCATTATCACATCCGTACATGCCACAGGACGCATAAAAAGATTTCAGATAATTGAAGGAAGCATGCTTTTAATGATTGTACCTTTATCCTATGTGCTTCTGAAATATTTCAATGTGCCTCCAGAAAGTGTATTCATAGTACATATCCTGATAGAATTATGCACACAATATGCCCGCATAAAAATCGTGTTGCCCATGATTGAAATGAAGACAAACACTTACACCAAAGAAGTTATACTACCCATTGGAAAAGTATGTATATCGGGTGCTATCATCCCCGTGTGCCTATTTCTTTATCTTCCACAAAACACACTTACGTTCTTCATTATAGGAATTGTGTGCATTCTATCCGTTACATCGTGTATCTATGTATTCGGATGCACAGAAAGAGAGCGTAATATCATTACCAGCAAACTAAGAACCACACTGAAAAGATGAATATAAATTCTTCGTCCTTATCTGTCATTGTACCCGTCTACAAAGCTGAGAAATACCTCCGCCGCTGCGTCGACAGTATTCTTGCTCAGACCTACAGAAAATTTTGAGCTGATTTTAATTGAGATGGCAGCCCGGATAATTCAGGAAGTATCTGCGATGAATATATGCAGAAAGATAAAACGTGTAAAAGTCTTCCATCAGGAAAATCAGGGAGTCAGTTCATCGCGAAACCTCGGTATTGAACAAGCTCAGGGAGAATGGATTACTTTTATAGATAGTGATGACTGGGTAGATGCAGATTTTCTTGAGAAATTCCAAATAGAAAATGCTGAACCGGATACGTTTACCATACAAGGATTTACCTTCAATTTTGAAAACCATCCTGATAAGGATTTTCTATTTTCCTATTATAAAGGATGTAAATTCCCTATTTCTTCGGATAAAGAAATTGCCCAATATGATATACTCAGAAACGGGTACCCATTTGCCAAGCTATACCACAAAGCAAAATTACAGCAATACCATATCCGGTTTAACACAGCAATTTCCATTCACGAAGATCACGCTTTTGTATGGGAATACTTATGCCATACCGAAAACATAAAATTAGTACAAAGTTCATCCTATCACTACGAAAAGAAAGAAGGAGAATCATTGAGTAATAAAAATTACCCTTCCGCCACATGGCTTGCAGCCTCAGAGAGTCTGTTAGCAAGTCTTTCTATATTACAAGCCAAATGTCATCTGGAAGGGACTCACTACCTGAAAGAGACTTACACCTCTTATGGACTTGAACAAACCATGAAAGCTATCTACTGCATAAATCGTACTAATTACCAACAGATTGTATCATCAGCCAGAGGTAAGTATCTTTTATTTAGTCAATTCTTCTTAACTAAAACTCCCAAACAAAAGAATTGTGCTCTATTTACTTAAAACAAAAATGGAGCAATAGACTCTTGTTTTTCTTTTATTACATTTATCAAATATCCTGTCCACCAATTTGAGAATTGGCTCCCATAACACTGAAAAAACTAGAACCTCTATAAACATAAAGTAATACAATAATAAACTTCTTTTTGTATTATTCAAGCAACCAAAATATATACGACGGTGTAACCGTTTACGCATTACGCATATTGAAAGGGTTCAAAAAGCATAATTACCACCATATCACCATATTATGTAATTCTGCCATTTATGATTATATCACATCCAACTATCCCGAATACACCTGCATAAAAGCTAAAATTGACAACAATAATGGTTCTCTCATCAAAAACGGATGGAAATGGCATAAGCAGGTAAAAAACATTGATTGTGATGTTATCTTTTCTCCGAATCCTTATCTTACATATTTCACTACAAAGAAAATTATCCAAACCATTCACGATCTGCAACCATTAAAAATCTATTCCGGAAGAACATTATTGGCGTTTCGCATTTTTCTACCGCTCATATTGCTCAGAAGCCACCGAATCATAACAATTACTGATTTCGTAAAAAAAGAGATAAAACGGATTTATCCTTTTATTCCTGCCCGGAAACTTCACACCATATCCAACTGTGTAATAGTAGACCCTACAAGATACCCTTCTTCTCCACTTCCCGAAAGATACCTACTATATGTCAGCACCTTATGGGAGTATAAAAATATTCTCACCTTATTACAGGCTATCAATATTTTAAAGACAAAATTCCACACAACTGGTTATCATCGGAAAGCCTATGGATGATTACTGGGAAAAACCTGTATACCTTACATTAAGGAGCATCAATTGGAACCGCACATCCTGCATTTCAGCAAACCTATCGACGACCAGCTGCTTGCACAATATTACCAGTTTGCCGATCTTTTATACACCCCTCCTTATTGGAAGGATTCGGCTACCCTCCTATTGAAGCAGCTATTCATAAAACCCCGGTCCTGACAACAAAAGAGACGGCATTGTACGAAAGCACTATGGGGATATTGAATTATTATGAGCCTGCTACAGACTCACAGGCATTAGCAAAAAATAATAGCAGGATGTACTCGCCAATCCTCCCTCAAATGAAAAATTGAATCAGATTGCAGAGAAACTACGGAACCAATATGATTATTATAAGCAAGCAGAAAAAGTATACCAGTTCCTAACACAAAACTAACCTATTCACATGAAAAGAATTCTCATAGACATGACACATATAACCCCCAGATAAGTTATATGCCAGTTTATCTATCTATATATTCCGGATATTAGATGCCATTCCCGTTACTGAAAGAAAAAACTTCGTTCTACTTGTTCCATCTGAACTGGAAGATTTCACTCAGCAACGATACCCGGACTACTCCTATATTCTTTTTCCTGCAAGCCGAAAACACGTTTCCAACAATAAGTTGATTAGAATAACACGACAGATACAAGTATACAAAAAGATAGTAAACTCTTCCAATTGTGATATTCTTTTTATTGCCAACGACTTATACCCCTACACCTACATAAAAACAAGCCTGAAGAAAATAGTAGTTATACACGACCTTAAAGTTATCAAAGAAAATCCTCGGTCACTGGTAGAAAAAATTACCCGATTCGCTAATTTTCATTTCTACAGAAACTTCATGAAGCACGCTGAAATAATCGTGGCTATTTCAAACTACACCAAACAAGATATATTAGAACTTTATCCTACTATCCAACCCAGCAAAATAAAGGTAATTTATAATAGTGTTCTGCTGGCAAAAGATTCTACATCTCCGTTCCGCACATCTGTGCCCCCGAATTATCTTTTATATGTCAATACATTACAACCGCACAAAAAACATCATTACGCTTTTAAAGGCATTCAATCTTATAAAAAGAAAAAGATAGATCATCAGATTGTAATCGTAGGAAAAGAAACGCCATATTGGAAAGAAAAGGTCGTCCCCTATATTCAAGAAAACCAACTGGAACAACGCATCATTCATTTGCAGAATCTCAGTGAAGAAGATTTAAAATATTTATATGAGCATGCACAATTGTTCATCAGCCCTTCTTTAAGAGAAGGATTTGGCTACACTCCTATCGAGGCCGCCATTTGCAAATGTCCTGTCATCTGTTCCACATGTGAAGCATTGCCTGATACAACTCAAAACAAACTGATATACTACCATCCCCCTCAAGATACAAAAGCACTGGGTGATGCCATTATGCATACCCTACAAAACCCTCCTTCTGCCCGGCAATTAAACCAAATATCTGCCGATTACACGAATACCTATTCATGTAGTAAGCAAGTGCAAGATTTCATGTTTCTGTTTCAGAATTGCTAACATTCTACATCATGCTTATATACATCGGTATATATATACTTATTCTACTCTTTCTGATTGCTGACTTCTCCTTAGAAAACCAAAAAACAAAGCGCTCAATCTTCTCGCTATCATCATGGTTTTGTTTATCGGACTAAGAGGAGACAGCGGAGCTGACTCCCCTGTCTATATTGATTTTTTTAATTATAATACAGATACTATCTGGGACTGGAAAGGAGTAGAAAAAGGATATGCAGAATATGGATTTTATTATCTAATCTGTCATCCTAAAAGTATATGGAACAACATTGATTTTTATTTCACCTCTATTTCCGCCTTGACCATTTTCTTTCTGATAAGGTCGCTGAAGGAATTTTCTATCTACCCCATCCTTGGCTTCTGTGTATACTATTCCAGATTTCTGATTATCAGAGACATGAACCAGATAAGGCAAGCGCTGGCCATGGTAGTCATCATCTACGCTTTCAAACTTCTACTCAGCCATAAGAAAAAAGCCTTTGCCTGTGTCATTCTTTGCATGATTTTCATACATTACAGTTCCATCATCGTCCTCCCATTCATCTGGCTATATGATAAACGGCCTAATTTGAAACAAACCATAGCAATCTTAGGTATCAGTTTGGTGGCAGGCCTTATAGGTAGCATTGTGTTTAAGAAGATACTTATAGCTACGGGGTACATTGTATTCCTTCGGTACATAGACACTGCAAATCTCGGACTCTTGAACCCTGTATTAATCTTCCAATTAGGTATTTGTTTCCTATTTTGCTACTTTGAACCAATTTTAAAAGACAGACAGAAAGGATATTACATAATACGTAACGCTTATTTATATTCCACCGTATTATTGTTGCTTACCTGTAACATGGGAGAAATAGGCGGACGACTGGCTACCATATTTGCTACCTGTGAGATTTTTATTCTGCCAGCTCTATCTACCACCATCCGACCTTATCTTGGCGGATATATTGCCTATCTATTATTGGCCGTTCTACTATTCAGCATGAATTATTTTAAATTATTGCAAGCCGTTTCTTCATGGGAATATTTCTCATAAAAATCCCTTTTTCATGAAAATAGCATACATTATCCCTAAACCCTCCAATACAGGCCCTATACTTGTGGTCCTTGAGCTTGTTAAAGAAATGTCAAGACACGGACACAATTGCACAGTATATCACTTTTGACAAGGGAGATGAAATTTATCTTTCCATGTCGAACCCAACAAATTTCTTTTTTCCAGAAAATAAATTTTGACCATTTTGACATCATACATACCCATGGTTTACGTCCGGACTGCTACATCTTTCTGCATAAACCTCTGAAAAGCAAGACCCTTTTCATCACAACACTACACAACTATATCATTCCTGATTTCTCATATCAATATAATAAATTTATAGCTTACACCATAGGTAATTTATGGATGCTGGGCATAAGAAGGCATGATAAGATTGTCACTTTGAGCCAAGATGCCATGAAATATTACCAGCGTAGGCTCCCCCTGCAGAAACTTACTTATGCGTATAACACACGCAGCCTGCCTCAGTCTGATCCAATTGACGAACAAAGTCGCCAGAAGATTCTGCAATTCAAAAAAAGATTCTTTTTATATTGGGAGTTAATGCAGCCCTTACAGACAGGAAAGGAATAGACCAAATAATCAAAGCCTTAAAAGAATTAGCAAATTACAAGCTTATTATTATCGGAGACGGTAAAAGCAAGATTCCTTTAGAAAACCTGTCTGTCAACGAACAGGTCTCAGAAAGAGTGCTATTTCTCGGATACCAAAAAGATGCTTATAGATTCTTGCCCTTTTATGATTTGTTCATTCTCCCAAGCCGGAATGAAGGTTTTGGACTTACGTTGCTCGAATCAGCCCTATACAAAAAATGTAGTTGCTCCCGCATTCCCATTTTGAAGAATTATGTCCGCAAGGAGAAGTAACTTTTTTGAACTGGAAAATATCCCCTCTTTAGTCAAAGCCATTCAAACGGCCAGTCAAAGTCCTGATTTAGGGAACAAGCTGTATCAACGATATATCCAATCTTTTTCACCCAACGTTTTTTATAAAAGATACAATCAAATATACAACAATTTATAGGGAAGAATTATTATGCTATCCGTACTTATATCTATATATTATAAAGAAAATAAGAATTACTTGTCACAAGCATTAGACAGTATTCTGACACAAACTGTTCGCCCCGATGAAGTGATTCTTGTCAAGGATGGGGAATTAACTGAAGAGCTAGATAATGTAATAGAAGAATATAAAACAAAGTATCCTATTATCCATACGCTCAGCCTATCCACCAACCAAGGATTAGGCAAAGCACTGAACGAAGGATTAAAACACTGCAGTTACGACCTAGTAGCAAGAATGGACACAGACGACATAGCCAAACCAGACCGTTTCGAAAAACAGATCAAGGTTTTCGAGAAATTTCCAGACATAGACATTTGTAGTGCATGGATAGAGGAATTTGAAGACACAACCAATAACATCCTGTCTGTCAAGAAACTCCCGGAAACGCATTCCGAAATCATAAGATATGCCAGGCACCGATGCCCTGTAAATCACCCGGTAGTAATGTACAAGAAGGAAGCTGTCTTACAAGCTGGAGGATACGAAGGATTTCCCGAAGACTATAGATTATGGGTAAAGATGCTGAAAAAACGGCTCTCATTTTTTATAACATACAAGAGAGTCTGCTCTATTTCCGTTTCTCCAGGAATATGATCAAACGACGAGGGGGATGGAAATATGCCATAGCAGACATGAAATCGCAAATAGATTTCTATAAACTGAAACTATTTGGAATTCCTACACTCATATACAACATTCTCGTACGGGTAGCTATCAGATTAATACCCAACAACATACGCTATCTCATATATCAGAATATGTTACGAAAATAGATTCAATCCACTATATTTAACTGTAAGTTCTAAATTCACACTGAATGACAGAAGAAAAGAAAATGCAGCAAAAAGAAATTGATTTAATGGTATTATTCCGGAAATTATATTCGAACCGAAAAAAAATATATAAATCTATCGGAATCGGAATAGTAGCAGGAATAGTCATAGGATTTAGTCTTCCTAAAACCTATCAAGTAAACGTTAGCATCTCACCAGAATCAGGAATAAATGGAACCAGCGGATTATCCGGAATAGCTGCCATGTTCGGACTGGGGAATAATTCAACCGGATTTGGAGAAGATGCGCTTACCTTCAATATGTTCCCAGAGATTGTAAAAACAAATCCTTTTGCTTTAGAAATGCTTCAAATTCCCATTCAAACTCAAAAGGGAGACAGCATTATACTCTATGATTATCTGGATACGGAAAGAAAGCCCTGGTGGAATTATGTAATAGGAGCTCCCGGTATGCTTATCGTGGGAATAAAATCACTCTTTAAAGAAGAGCAAAAAGATAGCATAAAAGTAATCGACCCATTTCGCCTCACCCTAGAGCAAAATGGAAAAATCGGAATGCTGAAAAAAGTATTGGAAGTAAAACAGATAAAAAAGCAACATGACGAAAGTCACAGTTTCCTTGCAGGATCCGCTTGCAGCCGCAATCGTGGCAGATAGTGCCGTACACAAACTGCAAGAATACATCACAGACTATCGTACTCGCAAGGCCAAGCAGGATTATGATTTCCAGCTCAGTTTATGCGAACAATACCGAAAAGAATATTTTGAGGCACAACAAGAATATGCTAAATTTGCGGATGCAAACCGAAACATAGTCCTTCAGACTGTAAGCTCTGAAAAAGAAAGATTACAGAAAAACTTAAGTCTGGCAGAGCAAATTTACAGCCAGTCTATGGGACAGCTTCAAGTCCTGCGCGGAAAACTACAAGAGGCTAAGCCTGTATTCGCTGTGGTTGAGCCGGCCACCGTACCGCTTGCTCCGGCATCTCCCAAGAAAATGCTTATCATCATTGCCTTTGCATTCTTAGCTTTTGTATTCGAATCTGCATGGATTCTCTTCGGAAAAGATATTTACCATGATTTTAAGAATGAACTGAAAAAGAAAGATTAATCCTATATTGATTTTTATGAAACTGAAAATAACTTTACTATTCTGCATATTATCCGGCAGCCTGGTACAGGCACAGACCGAAAACTCTTCGTTTACCTATCACGTAGAGTTGGGAGCTACCGCCGGAAACGGAACGTATGCCCCTCTGTGGTTTACAGGGAACCGCTACGGGCTGGGTAGTACCAATCCCAACTCTGGCTATCTGTTAGCCGGTATCTCCTACAATAAGCAGTTTCGTCATGGATGGCGTATTGACGCGGGACTAGATATGGCTGGCAGCATTCATCAGGCACAGGATGTATTCATTCATCAGATATACAGTGATTTTTCCTGGAAAAAGCTGACACTGAGTGTCGGGAGTAAGGAACGTCCGGGATTTCCGCTCACCAAGAACACGGCACTGAGCAGCGGAATGATGGTAGAAGGTCCGAACACACAACCTGTTCCACAAATCAGAGGAGAAATTAAGGAGTTTCTGAACGTGCCAGGTACCAAAGGATGGCTGGCCTTTAAAGGACACATTGCTTACGGTTCGTTCACAGAGAATGGCTGGCAGAAAAAATTTGTACAACCAGGGCAATATTTCGTGAAGGATGTACTTTATCACAGCAAGTCGCTTATGTTTCGATTAGGAAACAAAGAAAAACTACCGCTGGAGTTTGAATTCGGAATTTTGATGGCAACTCAATTTGGAGGTGATAAATACCTGAAGAAAGAAGATGGAAGTACAGAAAAGGTGCTGGACATGCCCGAAAACCTAAAGGCTTACTGGAAGGCATTCTTCCCGCAAGCAGGAGGAAGTGATACCCCGGAAGGAGAACAGGTAAACATAGAAGGAAATATGATGGGAAGCTGGAATTTTGCCTTGAATTACTATTTGGGCGAATGGAAATTCCGGGCTTACCTGGAACATTATTTTGATGACCACTCTCAAATGTTTTGGGAGTACGGACGCTGGAAAGACGGACAAATCGGAGTGGAGATAACTTTTCCCAAGAATCGCTGGATAAGTTCAGCCGTATGGGAAGGCCTTTCCACAAAAGACCAGACAGGTCCACTGTTATATGATGGTTTTTGGGGACAGTTCCCTGAATATCAAATCAGTGCCAACGATAATTATTACAATCACTATATCTACGGTGCATGGCAATATCTGGGAATGGGAATGGGTAACCCACTTATAACCGGGCCTGCATACAATAAAGATCATAGCATAACGTTCCGTAGCAACCGCATAAGAGCACATCATTTAGGTATCAGTGGACAACCTTCTTCAGAATGGGGATACTGCATGCTCATTTCGTTTGCCCGCCACTGGGGTACATACACAAATCCTCTTGACAAGCAACGAAAGCAATTCAGTTCACTCTATGAAGCAACCTATACACCGAAATGGGTAAAAGGATGGAGTACGTCAATAGCCTTAGGACTGGATCGAGGTAATTACTTGGGTAACTCTACCGGAGGAATACTGACCATCAGAAAAACAGGAGTGATTTTTTAATTGATGAGAAGAAACTATGAAGCGAATTTTCTATATAGGGCTTTGCATGATAATACTGGCCATAGTATGTAACAGCTGTAAGAAAGAGCCTATTAACAGTGATATTGAAGGCCACTGGCAATTATTGGAATTTACTACGAAAGCGGATAATGAGGTGCATCCGTGCGAACGCATCTTTTACAGCATCCAGCTTTGGGTGGTGGAAGTGGCAGAAAAGCAAGGGCCACAGGGATTGACTCCTTTCCGTGGAAGATACCAGTACGATGAAATAAATAATAGAATCACCATGAATGACATGAGCACGTATGACCTTCCAGAAAACTCCCGTCCGGCTGAGGTATGGGAACTGGAACCCTACGGACTAAACAATGTGAATACGACGTTCAAGGTAGTGGAAACAAATGGGAAATATATGACCTTAGAGTCTGATTACGCTATACTGAAGTTTAAGAAATTCTAAAGCAAAAGGCATATAATCAGAAGAAAAGCCCCGGTTGTCATTGGCAGTACGGGGCTTTTTCTATATCTTTGCGAGGTAAAATTTGATTATTTATGGAAAGAAAAGTAGCACTAATCACAGGTATTACAGGACAGGACGGATCGTTTCTGGCTGAATTCTTATTGGATAAAGGTTATGACGTACATGGTACTATTCGCCGCTCGTCAGTAGACTTCCGCGAACGTATTGCACATCTGGAAGGAAAGCCGAATTTTCACTTGCACTATGCAGATTTGAGTGACTCCATGAGTATTCTGCAAGTGGTAAGCAAGGTACAGCCGACGGAAATTTACAACCTGGCCGCACAAAGCCACGTACAGGTAAGTTTTGACTCTCCGGAATTTACCGCCAACGTGGATGCCACAGGGGTACTCCGCATATTAGAAGCAGTTCGTCTGTGCGGATTGAAAGATACTTGCCGCATTTACCAGGCATCTACTTCGGAACTTTACGGAAAAGTGGAAGAAGTGCCGCAAAATGAAAACACCCCGTTCCATCCTTACAGCCCGTATGCAGTGGCCAAGCTATATGGCTTCTGGATTGTAAAAGAATATCGTGAGGCTTACAATATGTACTGCTGCTCGGGTATTCTGTTCAACCATGAATCGGAACGTCGTGGAGAAACCTTCGTAACACGTAAAATTACGCTGGCTGCAGCCCGCATTGCACAGGGAAAACAAGAGAAGCTGTATCTGGGTAACCTAGACTCACTGCGTGACTGGGGTTATGCCAAAGATTACGTGGAATGTATGTGGCTAATTCTGCAACATGAAACGCCAGAAGATTTCGTCATCGCTACGGGTGTACAGCACAGTGTACGTGAATTCTGTTACCTGGCATTCAAGTATGCGGGCATCGAACTGGAATTCAAGGGTGAGGGCATCAACGAAAAGGGTTACGACAAGGCTACCGGAAAGTGTCTGGTGGAAGTCAGCGAGGATTTCTACCGTCCGACAGACGTAGTGAACCTCTGGGGTGACCCAACGAAAGCAAAGGCTAAGTTAGGCTGGAACCCATCGAAGACAACCTTCGAGGAACTGGTAAAAATCATGGTGGACGCGGATATGGCAAAAGTGGCCGTAGAAAAAGCGGGAGAACAGATTCGCACGAACCTGGCAGAATATCTGGAAAAGGGAATCGTAAAATAGTTAATAGTTAAAAATTAATAGCTAAAAACGGAACTATTCTATTTATCATGGACAAATCAGCGAAGATATATGTAGCGGGACACCACGGGCTAGTGGGTTCCGCTATCTGGAATAACCTGAAGGAAAGAGGTTATAATAACCTGGTAGGACGTTCGCACAAGGAACTGGATTTGCTGGACCCGATAGCAGTAAAAAAATTCTTTGATGAAGAACAGCCGGATGCAGTGATTCTGGCTGCAGCACATGTGGGAGGCATCATGGCCAACCTGCAATATCGCGCGGACTTTATCTACCAGAACTTACAGATTCAACAGAACGTGATTGGAGAAAGTTTCCGTCACGGGGTGAAGAAGCTGCTGTTCCTGGGAAGTACTTGCATCTATCCGCGCGAGGCTCCGCAACCGATGAAGGAAGAGGTGCTTCTCACCTCTCCGCTGGAATATACGAACGAACCGTATGCCATCGCGAAGATTGCGGGACTGAAGATGTGCGAAAGCTTCAACCTGCAGTATGGCACGAATTACATCGCCGTAATGCCGACCAATCTGTACGGGCCGAATGATAACTTCCACTTGGAAAACAGTCACGTACTGCCGGCCATGATTCGCAAAATTCATCTGGCGAAATGCCTGAACGAAGGAAACTGGGACGCGGTACGTAAGGACATCGACCTGCGCCCGGTGGAAGGAGTGAACGGAAGCAATACGGACGAGGAAATCCTGGAAAAGTTAGCGAAGTTCGGCATCACACCGGAAGCGGTTACGCTCTGGGGTACAGGAAAGCCGATGCGTGAGTTCCTGTGGAGTGAAGAAATGGCAGATGCCAGCGTACATGTGCTGCTGAACGTGGATTTCAAGCAGACGTATGATGCGTCAAAGAAGAATGCAGACGGTATTACTGAAATCCGTAACTGCCACATCAACGTGGGTACGGGCAAGGAAGTGTCTATCCGTGAAGTGGCAGAGAAAATCATGAAGGAAATCGGCTTCAAGGGTGAACTGCGCTGGGATGCATCGAAACCGGACGGCACATTGCGCAAGCTGACGGACGTAAGCAAGCTGCATAGCTTGGGATGGCACCATAAAGTAGAAATAGACGAAGGTATTCACCGCTTGTATGAATGGTACCTGAAAGGTATCTGCATCAATCATCAGACAGTATAATCCGAATGGAAGAGAAGAAAGAGAGACACTGGTATGCTTTCTATGTAAGAATGCATCACGAGAAAAAACGGCAGAGAAATTAGAAATGCTTCACGTAGAGCATTTCTTACCCATACAGGAGGTGGTGCGTCAATGGAGTGACCGGAAAAAGAAAATCAAGCAGGTCGTAATTCCGATGTTGATTTTTATCTGCACAGATGAAAAAGGGCGAATTGAACTGCTTCAGAATTTTCCATCGTTAACAGGATGCTTGATAGATCCGGCAACCCGAAGACCGGCTATCATTCGGGACAAAGAGATGGAACAGTTTAAATTCATGCTGGATTACTCCGAAGAGACGGTACGATTCCAAAAATGAGCCGCTGGCCCCAGGAGAACAGGTAGAAGTTATCAAAGGCTCTTTGAAAGGTCTTCAAGGTGAGCTGGTAGAAATAGGAGGACACTCGCAGGTGATGATACGCATTGACCACCTGGGTTATGCCACCGTGGAAATACCAGTAGGATACGTAAAGAAAGTATAAGTCAGTTTTCTCAAAAGAGAAAGCGGGAAAATAAAAGAAACGGCGGGAAGTTGCTTTTCAATATATGCAACTTCCCGCCGTTCCTTGTTATTGGAAGAATACGTCATCAAGACGTGTGGTATTTTCTTCTTCTATCTCTGTCAGACGGTCTTTACAAGGATCAAAATCACCTGGAATATCGAAAGTCTCGTCTTGAGAGTAGCCTAATGTTTTGTCAGCATAGACTTTCTGCATGTAGATACCCCAAATAGGCAATGCCATAGAAGCCCCCTGACCGTCGCGCATCGTATCGAAATGGATGTCGCGTTCTTCACCACCTACCCAGCAACCGGATACCAACGATGGAGTGAAGCCCATAAACCATCCGTCGGAGTTGCGGTTGGTGGTTCCTGTCTTACCTCCCATATCAGCTTTTATGCCATACAAGCGACGAACACGGCCACCAGTACCCTCATTAATTACGGCACGCAGCATAACGAGCATCTTATAGGCTGTAGACTCGCTAATGACTTCATTTACCTGTGGCGTGAAGGTGGCTACAACGTTACCATCATTGTCTTCAATACGGGTAACAAATAGCGGAGCGGTGCGGATACCTTTATTGACAAAGGCCGTGTAAGCACTGACCATCTCTCCTACTGAAATTTCACAAGGTCCAAGACAAAGGGAAACGGTAGGCTGAACATCCTTATTTAACACACCAAATGAGTGTATCAGGCGAACCAAGTCATACGGACTGAGCTTGCTCATCAGGTAGGCTGAAATCCAGTTATTGGAGTTAGCCAATCCCCATTTCAAGGTCACAATTTCTCCATAATGTGACTTGGAGCTGTTACGAGGTGACCAGGCTTTTCCGTTCTCATCGAAGAGGGTCTGCTCTACATTACGGACTTCATCACATGGTGAAAATCCGTTCTCCATGGCAAGCGCATACAAATAAGGTTTGATGGTTGAACCTACCTGACGACGGCCTACCATAGCCATGTCATACTGGAAGTAGTTATAATTAGGCCCTCCCACGTATGCTTTCACATGGCCCGTAATCGGATCCATGGACATAAAGCCTGCACGCAAGAAATGTTTGTAATACTTGATGGAGTCAAGCGGAGTCATGATTGTATCTTTTTCTCCATCCCATGAGAATACAGACATCTCGTATTTGGTGTTAAATGCTTTCATGATTTCAGCTTCCGAACATCCGTCAGCCTTCATGGTACGGTAACGGTCGCTCTGACGAATGGAGCGATTCAGAATCTGTTCCACTTCCTCCGGTGTCAGCTGATTGGTATAAGGAGCTGTCTTACGCCCTCTCTTTTCCTTGAAGAAGCGAGGCTGCAGATATTTGGCTACATGTTCATACACGGCTTCTTCGGCATACTGCTGCATGCGGGAATTGATAGTGGTATAAATCTTCAGTCCGTCTACATACAAATTGTAATTGGTACCGTCTTTCTTTTTATTCTTCGCACACCAGCCATACAACGGGTTCGTTTCCCAAGCCAAAGAATCTTCATAATATTTCTGCATCTGCCAGCCACGGTAATCACTCCGGTCTGGTTTACGGGCGGTCATTACGCCACGCAGGTATTCACGGAAATAGGTAGCCAATCCGTCTTTATGATCGACTGGCTGGAATTTCAACACCAAAGGAAGTGCCTGCAAAGAATCACATTCTTCCCGAGTAAGGAAGCCTGCTTTTCGCATCTGATCGAGCACGGTGTTACGCGCCCGCGAGAACGTTCGTTGAAACGGCGGGGGTTATAAAGAGAAGGATTCTTACACATACCGATTAATGTAGCAGCTTCCTCTATTTTAAGATTCTTAGGGTCTTTACCAAAATAAGTCTTGGCTGCCGTCTTAATACCTACAGCGTTATTTAAGAAATCGAACTTATTAAGATACATGGTAAGGATTTCCTCCTTTGTATAATAGCGTTCCAGTTTTACGGCAATCACCCACTCGATAGGTTTCTGCAACAGACGTTCCATTACGTTATCTGCTGTAGGTGAATAGAACTGTTTAGCCAGCTGCTGGGTAATGGTACTACCTCCACCGGCATGTTTCTGCATGAAAATACCGCGCTTGACAACCGCACGCATGAAAGCACGGGCATCGATACCGGAATGATCTTCAAAACGCACGTCTTCGGTGGCTACCAAAGCATGTACCAGATGGGGAGAAAGGTCTTCATAACCCACATACACACGGTTTTCTTTACTAAGTGACCAGGTTCCCAACAGTTTTCCGTCTTCAGAAATGACCTGAGTGGCAAACTTCAGATTCGGGTTTTCCAGCTCTTCTACCGGGGGAACATACCCTATTTTACCTTTTGCAATGGCCGTAAAAACGATGGCAACTGCGGCAATGCAGATGAACACAAAACCCCACATTGCATATATAAATATCTTTCTCATACTTTTATTACATTCATTAATTAGACTTTTAAGCCGCAAATTTACGGAAAATCTTTGTAACAAAGACTTATTTTCCGCAATATCCTCTTAAATGCGAAAACGTAGTCCGAAATATCCTAAAAACGGTGGGATTTCTATTTTTTTTACCTACCTTTGAACTCCGGTATTATAAAAGTAATCAAAAACAGCTAACATGGAAAATAGAAGTTTAGTTACTATCGCCGAACATTCCAAAGAGAAAATCATGTATCTTCTGGAAATGGCAAGAGAGTTTGAAAAGAAACCTAACCGCCGCCTGCTGGCAGAAAAAGTAGTTGCCACTCTGTTCTTTGAACCATCTACCCGTACCCGTCTGAGCTTTGAAACGGCAGCCAATCGCCTGGGAGCAAGAGTCATCGGATTTACCGATCCGAAGGTGACCAGTTCTTCTAAAGGAGAAACGCTGAAGGATACCATCATGATGGTGAGCAACTATGCAGACATCATCGTAATGAGACATTATCTGGAAGGTGCTGCACGTTACGCCAGTGAAGTGGCTCCGGTGCCCATCGTAAATGCCGGAGATGGTGCAAACCAGCATCCTTCACAAACAATGCTGGATTTATACTCCATCTATAAGACTCAAGGTACACTGGAAAACCTGAACATTTATCTGGTAGGTGACTTGAAATACGGAAGAACAGTTCACTCGCTGCTGATGGCTATGCGACACTTCAATCCTACTTTCCATTTCATTGCTCCGGACGAACTGAAGATGCCGGACGAATACAAGCTGTATTGCCAGGAACATCACATCAAATACGTGGAACATACTGACTTCACCGAAGAAACCATTGCAGATGCAGACATTCTGTATATGACTCGTGTTCAGCGGGAACGTTTCACTGACCTGATGGAATATGAAAGAGTGAAAGATGTGTATATCCTGAACAACAAAATGCTGGAACATACACGTCCGAACCTGAAAATCCTCCACCCGCTTCCTCGTGTGAACGAGATTACTTACGATGTGGACGACAATCCGAAAGCTTACTATTTCCAACAGGCTAAGAACGGTCTTTATGCCCGCCAGGCCATCCTTTGCGACGTGTTAGGAATTACACTCGACGAGGTAAAAGCTGATACTGAAAAATAATCCGGAAACCATTCAATTCAAGTAACTATGAGTGAAAAGAAAGAATTACAGGTGGCTGCGCTGAAAAACGGTACAGTCATTGACCATATACCTTCCAATAAGTTATTTACAGTCGTATCCTTGCTGGGATTGCAGGATGAAGATGCCAACATCACGATAGGCAACAACTTTGAAAGCAAGAAATTAGGAAAAAGGGAATCATCAAAATTGCCGACCGCTTCTTTACGGAAGAAGAAATCAGCCGCTTGTCGGTGGTTGCTTCCAAAATCAAACTGAACATTATCCGCGACTATGAAGTCGTAGAAAAGAAAGAAGTGGAAATGCCTGACGAACTGAAAGGTATCGTAAAATGCAACAACCCGAAATGTATCAGTAACAACGAGCCGATGCAAACATGGTTCCACGTCATCGACAAGGAAAAAGGCTTGTTGAAGTGCCATTACTGCGAAAAAGAGCAGCAGAAGGATAACATCAAACTTCTGTAAACCATGAAACAGGACTGGAAACCAGGTACAATGATTTATCCTCTTCCAGCAGCCTTGGTTACATGTGGCAGCTGTGAAGAAGAATATAACATTATCACCGTAGCGTGGGTAGGTACAATCTGTACCAACCCACCTATGTGTTATATTTCTGTCAGGCCGGAACGGCACTCCTATCCTATTCTGAAAAAGAATATGGAGTTTGTCATTAATCTGACTACCAAGGACATGGCTTTTGCCACAGACTGGTGCGGGGTTCGTTCAGGTAAGGACTACAACAAGTTCCAGGAGATGAAGTTAACTCCAGGAAAGGCAGCCATGGTGCAGGCTCCTCTCATTGAAGAGTCGCCCCTCTGCATTGAATGCCGGGTAAAGGAAATCGTCGCTTTAGGTTCACATCACATGTTTATTGCCGACGTAGTCAACGTGAAAGCAGACGATAAATACCTGAACTCGGAAACCGGCAAATTTGAACTGGCTCAATCCAACCTACTGGTTTATGCCCATGGGGGATATTACGAATTAGGAGAGAAAATCGGCAAGTTCGGATGGTCGGTAGAAAAAAAGAAATAACTGGTTTATGATAAAAGAAGCCCTATTCACCCTCATTGGAAGCGGTGTGCTGGCAGTATGTGAGCTGCAAGCACAGGCCGTAACTACGCCCATGGTTACGCTGAAACAGCCGCGCTTCAACCTGGGAGTGAAAGCCGGCTTCAACTCCTCCATGTTCTTTACGGATGAGATTTCTATCAACGGGAAGGAACTGGAACTCGCACAGAACAACTATAAGGTGGGATATTTCGCTGCGGTGTTCTGCCGCTTCAACATGAAGAAACACCACTTCATACAACCGGAATTTTCCTGCAATATCACTCAAGGAAGTGTTTCTATTCCCAGCACATTAGCCAACTCGGAAATTCTAAAAGAGAATGCCTTAATAAAAAGGAGAATGACTACACTTGACCTGCCCATTCTTTACGGCTATAAGTTCATTGACGTACATCCGTATGGAATGGCCTTTTTCATAGGCCCCAAGGTGACATGGGTATGGGAGAAACATTGTTCAACCGAATTTACAGGCTTCCACCAACAGGAAATAAAGGAAAAACAATATCCGTTCCAGTACAGCGGAGTCGTGGGACTGGCCGTCAACGTATCCAACATCTTCTTTGATTTCCGCTACGAGGTGGGGCTTCATAACACCATCCGTTCTATCACTTATAATACCGACCTGACCGAGGCTCCGCATAATGAAGGAGAAATTAAGCTGGAACAACGGAAAAACATTCTGAGTTTTTCCGTCGGAGTTATTTTCTAACAGGATTTTTCACTTTAAAACAACTATATCATGAAACGAGACGATTCTATTTTTAGCATCATTGAGAAAGAACATCAGAGACAATTAAAAGGTATTGAACTGATTGCCTCAGAAAACTTTGTAAGTGAACAAGTCATGCAGGCTATGGGTTCTTGCCTTACCAACAAATATGCAGAAGGGTATCCTGGGAAAAGATATTACGGAGGATGCGAAGTGGTAGACCAGAGCGAACAGCTGGCTATCGACCGTATCAAGCAGATTTTTGGAGCTGAATGGGCAAACGTACAGCCTCACTCAGGTGCACAGGCCAATGCTGCCGTATTCCTGGCAGTATTGAATCCGGGCGACAAGTTCATGGGTTTGAACCTGGCACACGGAGGACATCTGTCTCATGGCTCTGCAGTAAATACTTCAGGTATTCTGTACACTCCATGCGAATATAACCTGAACAAAGAGACGGGTCGCGTAGATTATGACCAGATGGAAGAAATCGCCTTGAGAGAGCATCCGAAATTGATTGTAGGCGGTGGTTCTGCTT
>ENA-OPZN01000216-OPZN01000216.1-human-gut-metagenome-genome-assembly--contig:-NODE-216-length-21895-cov-1.967200_pt1 | contig 21895 bp, 29 predicted proteins | sample MGYA00242483_ERZ504503 | MGnify/ENA primary metagenome ERZ504503 (study PRJEB26092, sample SAMD00036285) | human gut metagenome | host: Homo sapiens | study: EMG produced TPA metagenomics assembly of... | reverse complement strand
ACCACGCAATTCCGTGCGATTTCCGGTCGGGGCGTCACTGCGCACGTCGCGTTGCCGTTAATATCTGCAAATAATCCGACTGTTGCAGCTGACGAATCCTCTGCATCTTCCGTGACCTTCGAATCATATTTTCGTTCCCGGAAGGATCACCATGTCTGGCGTTTTTAATTCAGAAGGCTTTGAGACATAACGGATGGAGACCTCATCCATACGCTCAAATACATCCATATCTGTAAAGTTGGAAATTTTTGGAAAACGGATCACCGCAATGTCGATGCAGCCCTTCTGTCTTGTATTTCCCAGTTTGCTGCTTAAGCTGTCCTCATCTTCGATATCTACATTCATATAGGGGACAACGCCTGCCACCGGTATCTTACAAAGATCTTCTAACTGGCGAAGTCCCGGCTCCAGGATCGACTTATCTCCCCGGAATTTATTAATGATAAGCCCTTTTATGCGGTTACGCTCTTCAGGCTCTAAAAGTTCTACTGTGCCGTAAAGCTGGGCGAACACACCGCCCCGGTCAATATCCCCGGCAAGGAGCACCGGCGCATCTACCATGGCAGCCAGTCCCATGTTTACAATGTCATCGGATTTTAAGTTGATCTCTGCCGGACTTCCTGCGCCTTCAATGACGATCACGTCATAGGCTTCGTCCAGACGTTTGTATGCTTCCATGATCTGTGGGATCAGCTGCTTTTTGTAGGCAAAATAGTCTTTTGCCCGCATATTTCCGATGGAAACACCGTTTACGATCACCTGGGAACCCACATCGGTAGTGGGTTTGAGCAAAATAGGGTTCATATCCGCAGAAGGCTTTACTCCTGCCGCCTCTGCCTGGACCACCTGTGCCCGGCCCATTTCCAGGCCGTCTTCTGTAATAAAGGAGTTAAGAGCCATGTTCTGGGATTTAAAAGGCGCTGTTTTATAGCCGTCCTGGGCGAAAATGCGGCACAGGCCCGCTGCGATCAGACTTTTTCCTGCATTGGACATGGTTCCCTGTATCATAATGGATCTTGCCATGGTTTTATTCCTCCTTTTCAGGTCTGTGGGGTGCTTGTGTTGGATTGGCATCCGTATATACGGTATCTGTATGTTTTGTATCTGCACATTTTATATCTGTACGTTTGGTGACTGTACATTGGGAAAGTTTGTGTAAGAACTCTCTGTTTTCTTCTTCTGTTTTTACGCAGATGCGGTAGCAGGATGCGTCCAGGCCCGGATAATTGGAGCAGCTGCGGATGAGGACGCCCTGTTTTAGCATGCGGTCGTACAGGCTGTCTGTTGCTCCTTCCAGAGTCTTTTCCATAAAGAAAATATAATTGGCCTGGGACGGATAGACGATATAGCCCAGTTCTGTTAATGCCGCCTCCATTTTTTCTCTCTGCTCATGGATCAGTTTTCTGGTTTTTAATACATATTCCGTCTCTTTTAAGGCTGCAATGCCTGCTCTCTGGGCCAGTCCTGAAACAGACCAGGGCTGTCTTACCTGACAGATCTTTGTTAAAACGTCTTCATTGCTACACAGAGCATAACCTAAACGCAGGCCTGCCATGGCATAGATCTTGGTAAATGCCTTTAAAACAAAGACATGGGAGAGCTTCTCTAAAAACGGAATAATGCTGTAAGCTTCCGGTTCATCTAAAAACTCTTCAAAACACTCATCCACAACCAGAAAGGTATTTGTTTTTTCGCAGGTTTCAGCCAGTTTTAAGACCTGCTCTTTTTTTACGGCAATGCCGGTTGGGTTGTTGGGGTTGCACAGGAATAAAATGTTGTAGCCGTTGTTGGCTTCTGATGTAGATTTCTGTTGGTCAGAACAACCGACTGCGGTAGTATTATAAGTGGCATTAGCCCGTTCCAGCGTTTTACACAGTTCCTCCACATCCAGACGATAGCCATTTTCCTCTTTGAGATAAAAAAGATCAATATCACAGTCCACTGCCTTCAATGCCTGCTCATATTCCAGGAAAGAAGGAGCTAAAAGCAGTGCTTTTTTCGGCTTTAAGGCAAATGCAAGTCCAAAGATCAGATCCGCTGCCCCATCACCGCAGAGGATCCAGTCCTGAGTCACCTTATGGTAGTCAGCTAATGCCTTTACCAGATCCCTGCACTGGCTGTCCGGGTAAACGCAGCAGACTGGCTCTTCTATACAACGGGCCAGCTCTTCTTTTACTCCCTGAGGCAGTCCTAAAGGATTGATATTGGCGGAATAGTCTATAGAAACTTTATTGCTGTAAATGTCACCGCCGTGTTGATATTTGGTATGCATATGAATTCCTTCTTTCCAAAATGAATATCTATACTCTGTTCATCTCCCAGCCCGGCTGGGGATGATCTTGAACCAGTTATTTGAATATCTGTATTTGTATTTCCGTGATTATCACCTATCACCTGACTGCTGCCAGGATCATTAACAGCACCACCATCAGTATCCCCTCTGCCAGGAACATTAAAAGAGAGGCTTTCCAGATATCCTCCGGGACGATCTCCCTGTCATTATCCCCGATAAACTGCTTTTTGTGAAAGAACCCCCAAAATACCAGGCATCCCCGGCAAGACGTAAATGAAGGCTCCGGCACAGGCGGCTTCTCCGTGGGCTGAGTTGGGGCTGGCATGTTTACGCCGGTCTCTTAAAAATATGCGCCAGGCATTTTTTCCGTCTGCCCCCGGAAGCAAGTATGCTGCCAGTGTCAGCAGACAGCCGGAAATGCGGGCCGGGATAAAATTTAACACATCATCCAGCTTTGCAGCTGTCCGACCAAATAAAATGTATTTATCATTGGTATAGCCGATCATGGAGTCCATGGTATTCACTGCCTTGTAAAAAGTGCCGCCTACCGGTCCGAAAATGGCCATAAACAGGAACGGGGCGATCACACCATCTGAGGTATTTTCTGCCACTGTCTCCACCGCCGCTCTGGTGATACCTGCTGTGTCCAGAACACTGGTATCACGGCCTACGATCATGGAAACTGCCTTTCTGGCTCCTTCTGTATCTCCCTTTTTCAGTTCTTTGCATACCTTCATACTCTCCACACAAAGGCTTTTTGCAGCCAGAAGCTGATAACAGAAAAAGCTTTCCAGAATAAATCTTGCAGTGAGGCCAAGATATCTTCCCGTTATATGAAAGAGCAGACCAGGCATAATGATCCAGAAAAGACACATGATCAGGGTAAGACAGATTCCTGCAAACCGTGGCTTTTCAGGAAAAAGTTTTCGCAGTCTCTTCTCCAATCCGCTTATCATATTTCCCATCAGGCGTATCATATGGGGAAAATGATAGGGATCCCCAAAGATCCAGTCCAGAATACTGCCTGTTAAAAGGGCCAGCCCATGAAGCTGCCACAATTGTATCCATTCCATGTTACTATCCTTTTCGTTTCTCTTATACCATTTGGCGTTATTACTGTTCATGCATTGCGCGACCAGCAATGGAATTTGCCGTGGTTTCACATTGAAATACAGCAAATTGCACCTTTTTCTCCCTACTTTAACCGCGTTCCAATCCCACAGCAGACCCGCCAGACTTCCTCTGACTTTTCTGCCAGCAGACAGCAGATGCGGCCTGTTTCTTCCCTGTATTCCCGTTCAAAGGGATCAATTGGGACAATACCGTAACCAATCTCATCTGTAACTAAAATGCGGTCCAGGTTGGCGTTATAAATGGTTTCTGCCAGATTTTTCCAGTTGTGAAGACCTGCAGATGTTGTTTCAAATAAAGCTGTTTCCTGCTCATCCGGCAATCCCAATGTCTCATCTTTTTTTAAAATCCGGCGTACCAGCAGGTGAAAATTCCGGCACCAGGTGGAAGTAAGAAATTCTTCCCAGGTGGATGTTTCCCCATCTGCCCAGTGATCTGCCTTTGGATCTTTCTGATGATCTTCCTGAGTTTTTCCTTTTTCCTGTACCCTATTTTCAAAATGTTCTTTTGCAAAGGAAGACTTTCCCTGACATCTTCCTCCAATGACCATGATCATTCGATTTTTCTCCTTCGGTTCTCCTATGCTTATGAACCCTGTTTTCAACTTATTTTTACAAGTTCAGATATTTTCACATTTATTCTCAATAAAAATGCCACTACCGTCAGACATATCAGTTCCTCTGCCTGCAGGAAAAATCCAGCCAGGTCTCCAGTAATACCTCCGAAATTCTTTTGGACCATTTATCATACCAAGCAAAAAGCACTCCCTGAAGCACCAGGCAGACTCCATAAACTTCCAGTCCCTGTACGCCCCAGATGCCAAAAGCCAGCACTGCAAGGAGCACCAATGACAGGAGCAATATTTTCTTATCCAGCTTTTTCTCAGAAGCCTGGGAAAAGGCAGCTGCCAGCCCATTGTTTTTCGCTGACGGAAACATGACTACGGAAAGGCCGCTGAACACCCGCTCACTGAATAAAAACAGCACCGGGTAAAACATGGCCTTTCCCCGGGCATTTTCACAAAATTCATACATGCTTCCTGTATATAATAACAGATATACAACCGCACAGATCACTGCAAACGCCCCTAAATGGGGATCTTTTAGTATTTCCAACTTTTTCGTTCTGTCTCCATAGGAATGGACCGCATCCATAGTGTCCATAAAACCGTCCATATGGATGCCCCCTGTTACAAGAAAGGGGATGGCCGACGCCCAGAGAAATCTTATCCCCACAGACAGATTAAACTGCGCTGCAATAAAGAGCCAAAGCCCTAAAAGGCATCCTTCTATAACACCTACCAGCGGAAAAAAGCACATGGCATGGCTCATTTTTTCCTTGGTCCACTCTACCTGGGGTACAGGGATCTTTGAATACATGGAAATTGCGATCAGACAGGACTCCAACCATTTCATAATTACACTTCTGCTCCTTTTTTCATAACCGGTATACCGTATACTACTTCAACTACCTCTGAAGCCATTTTCGCCAGACGGCAGTTAACAAGACCTAAAAGGCGGATATACTCTAAGGTTTCTTTTTCATACATTTCCCCATCAGAGCCTACTTCATTGGTGATCACTGCGAAAAAATCAGCTGCTTCGTCAATTTTGGCAATGTCAGCGCAGATCTTTTCCGCCAGCGCTTCTGTGCGTCTGCCAGGTTCTAATTCTGCTCCAAAAGAACTGCCAAACATTTCATTGGCTGTGAGATTGGAAACACATTCCAGCAACACTGTCAGTTTGCCATTTCCAGTTTTTCCAGTTTTTCCACCCGTCCCACATCTTTCGGACTCTCAATGGTAATAAATCCTTTTCCCTGGCGAAGCATTTTGTGCCGCTCTACCTTTTTCCTGCCTTCTTCCCCGAATACTTCCATGGTAGCAATATAATACCGGGTCATTTCTCCTGCTTCCAGTATTCTTTTTTCTCCATAGGCAGATTTACCGCTGCCGCTTCCCCCGGTGATCAGTATCATAGCTATTCTTTATCCTCGTTTTTATCTTCTTCAAAATGACAGTAAGGCTTTACCTGTATATCCTGAAAGGTATCCATTTTGCTGTAAATAGTAAGGGCCATATCAAGCATAGGGAAAACGCAGCTGCTCCCGTTCCTTCTCCCAGGCACATTCCCGCCTGAATGGCTGCTTTTAAGCCAAGACTGGCTAAAACTGCCTGTCCTGCCGGTTCCGCGGACACATGGGATGCCAGAAGATAGTCAGCCACAGCCGGACAAAGCTTCACTGCCGCCAGAGCTGCTGCCCCGGTAATAAGGCCGTCTAAAACCACCGGGATCCGCCAGTAGGCACAGCCAAGATAAAAAACCTGTCAGTGCCGCCAGATCCAGGCCGCCTACTTTTGATAAAACATCGATCCCGTCAGAAGGATCCGGTCTGTGGATACGGATTCCCTCTTTGATCACTTCTATTTTTACGCTTAAGACCTGCATGATCAAGACCTGCGCCTCTGCCTGTTACCACCTCTGGATCCAGACCTGTAAGTACAGAGATCACAGCGCTGGAAGTGGTGGTATTTCCAATGCCCATTTCTCCTGTACCAGCCAGATCACAGCCTTTTTCATATAAGATACCGGCTACCTCGATCCCCACTTCCAATGCTTTTACAGCCTCTTTTCTGGTCATGGCAGGTTCTTTTAAGAAATCTCTGGTTCCCCAGGCGATCTTACGGTCTAAAATTCCGGTTTCTGTCATATCCGCCGCGATCCCCACATCTACAGGAAGGACTTCTGCCCCTGCACAGGCTGCCATCAGGCAGACGCAGGATCTTCTGGCTGCCATATTTTTGGCAACTGCTGCTGTTACGTCCTGTCCTGTCTGGGTCACACCTTCTGCTACGATCCCATTGTCCGCGCACATGATCACAATACATTTTTTATCCAGGGAAAATTCTTCCCGTCCTTTTACCCTGCAATGCGGCAGATATCTTCTTCTAACACGCCTAAACTGTTTAATGGCTTTGCCACCCGGTCCCAGTGGGCTTTTGCTGACTTTACTGCTTCTTTATCAATCGGTTTTATCCCCTTTAACACAGTTTCCAGGGAAACAGTCTGTTTCTGGTTCATTTTACTGCTGCCTCTTTCTTTTCATTCTGTATCTGTCACAGGCCTGTACAAACCGTTCCCCAAACCTTCCAGGGAAGGATAATACAATGGGGAAACCTGCCATTACCTGATTTTTTACAGTGACGCAGGGCCAGCTGCGCTTTCCTGTTGGCTTTTTTGCCTGCATTTTGAGTTCATTTTCATCCTGGGTACTTTCCCAGTAATGGAATTCATGACCTTTGATGGTCTCGCCTGCTTTTAAATACAGACTGTCCTTTTCTGTCTGTACCGTAATATAGCCGAAATGAGAATTTTTTCCTTTTTTGTAGCCTTTCCCGGAAAATACACCTGCCATCTCATAGCCGGTTCCATTTTCATCTTCCAGTTCTTTTAAAAGATAGAGATAACCGCCGCACTCTGCCAGAATGGGCATATCTTCCTCTGCTTTCCGGCGGATCTCATTTCGTATGGTCTCATTTTCTTCCAGCGCTTTTGCATAAAGCTCCGGATAACCGCCGCCAAGTAAAAGACCATCCAGATCATCTGGAAGATGCTTATCATGGACAGGGCTGAACTGGACGATCTGAACGCCCTGTTTTTCCAAAAATTCCAGATTGTCCCGATAGTAGAAGCAGAAAGCTTCATCCCAGGCAACGCCCAGACGGATGGGAATAGCTGAATGTGAGATTTTTTCTCCTGCAAATTGGTTTTGCAAAACCAAATCAGCATTTTCTGAGCTTCACACTTCTGGCTGGAACCATCTGCTGTCACAGTCACAGACCCTAGCACATCTATATCTGCTTTTTCTCCCAGCTTAAGTAATACATCCACATCCAATGTCTTCTCCAGACAGTCACCTAACTGCCTCATCTGCTCCTGAAGGTTCTCGATCTCCCCAGGAAGCACAAGTCCTAAATGACGGCTTCCCACCTGCCAGAAATCCAGTTCCGGTACATATCCTGCTACCAGCACACCTGTTTCTTTTTCGATCACTGCCTTCATCCGCGGATATAACATAGGAGAGATCCTGTTTAATATCACTGCCTGAATATGATTTCCATTTTATTTGCCTGAGAAGACTGGGACTCCCCTGAAAGACCTGAAAGCCCTTGATCAGCGCCGCCAGGGAAAGGCTGGCTCCTTTTGCATCCACTACCAGCACCACCGGCAGATTTAAAATATCCGCTACCTCCCAGGAACTGGCAGCTGTTGTATCTCCGCCTAAGCCGTCAAAATATCCCATTACGCCTTCCACTACTGGAAAATGCGTTTCAGACACTGCTGCATATTTTTCCCTAATATCCTGTGGCTGTTCAAAGAAACTGTCCAGGTTTCCTCCCTCAATGCCAAGGACTTTCCGATGAAACAGCCCGTCAATATAGTCCGGTCCACATTTATAGGAAAATGGATTTTTTCTGTTTTTCGTTTTAAAAAGTTCCAGGATGCCGCAGGTGACCATAGTCTTTCCGCTGCCGCTTCTTGGAGCTGCGATCATGAATCCAGCCACTCTATCTCCTCCACATCGTCTTTTACCGGATGCTGCATCACTGCAATGTATACCGGATTCTGAGCTATTGGCATATGGTAGCTGCCAAGCTGTTTAACAGGAGAAACCTGAACCTGCAGAAGTTCACCGTCTTCAAACCCATATTCCTTCATACATGCAAGGATCTCTGATACAGTTCCAAAGTAATGGCATTTGCCACGATCCGCACCGCCGGATTTAAGTTTAACAGGGTACCAATGATCTCCTTCATCTTTCCGCCGCTGCCGCCGATAAAGCATGGGTAGGTGCCGGAAGTCCCTCAAAAGCCTCCGGTGCTTCTCCCTCTACAATGTGGATATCTTCCCAGTTTCCATGAAACTTTTGCACATTTGCCCGGATCAGTTCCAAAGCTTCCGGTTCCCGCTCAATGGCATACACACTGCCTTCATTACAGCTTCTTCGGATCGCCAGACCCATCTCCACGGATACAGAGCCCGTTCCCGCGCCAATATCATAACAGACACTGTGATTACCGATATAAAGTTTCTCTATAGACAGCCGGCGAATGGTTTCCTTGGTCATCGGAACCTTTCCCCGGATGAAATCTTCGTCTTTCGGGTGCTTTGTGAGATAAATTCTCATCTCTTCTGCGTGAGGATTTTTCACAATAACGCAGGCAAGACTTCCAAAGGGCCTCTTCTCCTCTTCCATCAGCAATTCTGCAGGGGTAGCTTCGCAGAGAATACGTTCTGTTTCGTATGAGAAATTTTCTCCAGCCCATATTTTCACATTTCCAAGTCCATTACTTACCAGTTCCCTGCAAAGAGCAGAAACACTGCCCTTTCCTCCCAGTAAGATAAAACAGTCTTCATAATGACGGATATGGGAAACTACGTCGCAGCTGCGGCCATGGCTGCTGATACTGTGAACATTCTGCCAGCTTCTGCCGAGTCTGGCGACAGAAATAAGAAAGACTGGATACACCGGAATATATTCTCACCTCCCAGCCTTCCTGCAGGAAAGCTTTGGAAGCCGCTTCTGCCCCGCTGTAAAAGCCGGTATCCCCGGAGAGCACCAGCACTGCCTCATCCCATTCAAAAGAAGAAAGCCAGTTTACCATTTCACTGGGCTTATAAGCTGCCAGCACTGCTTTTCCTTCTGTATAAGGTGCAGCTGCATCTAACATCCTTCTGGCTCCCATTACAGCATCTGCCCGGTCTAAGCAGTCTAAAACCTCGCCTGTCAGCTGGTCATCCTGCCCCATTCCGATCCCTGCAAGATAGATAATGGGTTTTCTCTCCTCATATTCATTCTGAGACATCCTTCATCCACTCCTTTACTGCTTCTTTTGTCTGCTCTAAGGACATTCCTTTATCTTTTGGCCGGTCATCACAACAGCTGTTGCTCCCGCTTTTTTTGCAGCCTGCATCTTTTTCTTTAAAGCCGCCTGTATCTCCCCCGTCCTTTGTTACCATATAAGAACATTGAAATTCCTTCAATTGTATATAATTCATTTCCGCTGAAAACGGTCCCTGCATGGCAATGATATGTCTTCCGCTGTAGCCCAGTTCCCTGCAGATATGAACAGAAGCTTCCACAGGAAGGACTCTTGCAAAAATCCGTTCTAAATGTCCCGGAAGTTCCTGCCACAAAACCAGTTCCTTGCTTCCTGTAGTGAGGAAGATATTTCCTTCTTTTTTCAGAAAGATACCGGACTGCCTCTGCTGTATTTTTTCACATGGATAATGCCATTTTTTTATCGCCTTTTGCTATCTTTTTACCTCATCTTCACTTTTCTTTTTCGCAGGCAGCGCAGAAGGCAGATATCCGGATATTTTTTCACAGGCTTTTCCGGATATTGGCAGTCACCACCTGGGCATAGGGATGGGTGGCATCGATCACTAGAGACGGGCTCTCTTTTTTCAAAAAAGCTTCCATCGCACCCTCGTCCAGGCGACCGCAGTGTACCGTTAAATGCTTTAAAGACATTTCTTCTTCCAGAAGCTCTGCACCGTATTCCGTTGCCACGCAGACGATTCCGGTAACACCTGACTGTTCGTCCAGCCAGTTAGCCAGTATCCGCCCTTCTGTTGTTCCCGCAAAGAGGATCACATGCTTTTTTGCCATGTTATTTCTCCTTCTTTTGCAGATAGCCTCTTGGTGTCACCATCCATTTGCCGATCTTTACAGTACTGGTTTTTCCAATGAATACTGTCGTAAACATATCCGCCGGATAATCAGCCAGTTCTTTTAAAGATATTACCTTCATCTCTTCCCCATCTCTTCCAATACAGGAAGCTACACCGCAGACTGTTTCCGGTGAACGGTATTTCATGATCCGCTCACAGGCCTGCTTTAAATAGTCCGGTCTGCCTTTGCTGCGGGGATTATATAAGCAGATAACAAAATCTGCCTGGGCTGCCTTTTCTATGCGCTCCCAGATCATTTCTATGGGTGTTAAACGGTCACTTAAGCTGACCACTGCAAAATCATGAGTCAACGGTGCTCCAAGGCCTGCAGCACCGGCACAGGCAGCTGTAACCCCGGGTATCATCTTGATCTCTACTCCCGGATACTGTGCTGACAGCTCCAGGATCAGACCTGCCATACCGTAAACACCGCTGTCCCCACTGCAGATCATGGCTGTATCTTTGCCTTCCATACAGCATTCAAAGGCCATACGGCACCGTGCCTCCTCTTTTGTCATAGGCGTGGTAAGATATTCTTTGTCCGGGAAATAGGGCTTTACAAGGTCCGCATATACCGTATATCCAGCGATCACCTGGCAGTCTCCAATGGCTTTAAACGCTTCTTTTGTCATTCCATCTAAGGAACCCGGTCCCATACCTACTACGTAGAGTTTTCCTGATGCTGCTATTTCCGGCACAGCCGAAACTATTTTCCCGCTGTGGGAGCTTTCTGCCATACGGAATTCTGTTGTAAATCCCGGATCATACAGTTTTGACCGGTCATAGCCATTTTGTGCCACTGTATTTCCAACTACGATCAAGGCTGTTTTTGTAATATGTTCACGCTCCGCTGCCTCTGCCAGCTCTGCCACAGTGTACGCACGGTTTTCTCTTCCGGCCAGGTTGCCTTGTATACAATAGCAGCTGGTGTATCCGGGCTGTACCCCCCTGCCATTAATTCCTTTGACAGTTCTTTTAACATTCCCGTACTTAAAAAGATCACCATGGTTGCCTGATGAGAAGCAAACTGGCGGATGCTCTCTCTTTCCGGCACCGGTGTCCTGCCTGCCATTCTGGTAATAATTACGCTTTGGGATATTCCCGGAAGAGTATACTCCATCTGTAAAGCGGCTGCTGTGCCGCAGAAAGAACTGACTCCCGGACAGATATCATAAGTGATCCCCAGCTTGTCCATTGCATCCATCTGCTCTCTGATGGCACCGTAGAGACAGGGATCTCCTGTATGCAGGCGGACTACCTCTTTTTGCTCTTTCCATGCCTGTTCTATAACTTCCATAACCTGTTCCAGGGTCATTTTTGCGCTGTCGTAGATCACAGCCCCCTGTTTTGTCTCTTTTAATAAACCTGGATTGACCAGGGAACCTGCATAAATAACGATATCTGCCTGTTTTAAAAGTCTCAGTCCTCTTACTGTGATCAGGTCCTCTGCTCCCGGACCAGCTCCTACAATGTGTACCATATTTCTCTTCCTTTCCGGAATTTATTTTCGTTTATTTTCAGTCCAGTTTCGTCATATCCTGGGCCAGTATCCTTTTTAACATGTCCATGGCTCCGGGAGACATTCCCAGTATCCCTCTTTCATTGGTAAACAGGATACATTCTACCTTCATGGACTCTCCTGCCCGCAATGTCAGATGCTCCCAGGCCCGTCTTACCACCTGTTCCATAACCTTTTCACGAAGCCCCGGCACTGTCTCTAAAAGTTTTAATCCCTGATCTACAGTAACGGACTCTAATATCTCCCGGATCAGCTCCGGTCCTGCACCGCAGGCACCGCCCCAGGCTGCCAGAGTTTCCATTCTTCCATCTGCTACAGAGGAATGGGTGTTCATCACACCGGCTGCCAGCTTGATCAGCTTTCCTCCATGTCCGACTAACAGTACCTCTTCAATATTTTCCTGCACTGCCATGTCCAGAGAGTCACCAATAAAATTACTGCACTTTACAGCGTAATCCAGATTTACATTCAACTCATCCCGTAAAAAGCTTTCCCCATAATTCCCCGGTGTCAGGATCATGCTTTTAAGTCCGGCCACATGTTTCTGATGCAATTCTAACTGTATGGTATCGGTAAGTGCTTTCTCACTCATAGGCTCTACCATGCCACTGGTCCCCAAAGGGAGATACCGCCTTTGATACCCATACGGGGATTAAAGGTCTTTTGCTGATTTCTATTCCCTGAGGAATAAATATTTCAATATGCAGACTGCCCTGAAATCCATATTGTCTGCAGGCTCTTTCCACATGGGTAAAGATCATTTCCCTTGGTACCGGATTAATAGCAGGTTTTCCTACTTCACAGGCCAGTCCCGGCTTTGTAACGATACCCACGCCCTCTCCTGCTGTAAGATGAAGCCGGATAACCTCATTTCCCAGATATAGCCTTCTGTCTCCGGTTTATCATCCCTAAATGATACTCTGGAATAGATAGCGATCCCATTGGTCACATCCGGATCATCTCCGGAGTCCTTTCGCACAGCGCAGACTGCCTGCTCCTTTGTAAAACGGATCTCCTCGATCTCCAGATCCAGGTCTAGCCCCTTAGGTGTAGAGACTTTCACCTGACCCACCCGTTTCTGTCCAAGGAGCATAAGAGCCGCTGCCATAGAAGCCGCCGTCCCGCAGGTACCGGTGGTATAGCCCATCTTAACTTTTCTGATTTTATATACATACATTCTTCCATAGCAAATACCCACAGACCCTTTATGATCTTAAAAATCCTCTTGTGGTATCATACCATATTACCCATTACTCTACAACGCAAAAAATGGGGACCTTTCGGTCCCAAAAACTGTGTGTCTGCATATAGCGGCTTTTTATACTGCATCGTATATTTTTTGTAAAATACTCTACATCCTGATGATACCGCTCTTTTGTGGAATTTTCCAGAAGCATTGTAATATAAGGCTTGTCTTTTTTCCAGGTTTTTCCATTAAAGGTTCATAATGGAACAGACCTTCCCCTACATGGGCAAATTCCGGTTTTCCTTCTTTCATCACGAAATCCTTTACATGAACAACCGAAATACGATCTCCGTAAAGACGAAATGCTTTATTGATCTCTTCATCCTGATCTGCAACATGCTCTGCACTGATTCAGGTTTACCGGATCCAAAATTGCTTCCACATTTGGAGAATCAATGTCTTCTAAAAATCTCCTCATGATCTCCGGGCAGTAAAGAGTATGATCATGAACCGCCTCTACTCCCACGATCACCCCTAATTTCTCCGCAGCAGTTACAATTTCCCTCATGCTCTTTAATAACAACTGATAGCAGCCTTCTGTATAGGTATAGGGAACTACCTTAAAACCTGCATCATAACGTCCGGTTTCCGTTCCCACCATGTCGGCGCCTATAACCTTCGCATATTTTAAATGTTCAATAAACTTTGCTACTGCTTTCTGGCGTTCTTTCTCATCTGGATTTACAGGATTGATATAGCACCCCAGTACAGCCACCATGAATATCATTTTCATCCAGTTTTTTTCTGATCATCCGTGCAAATCCAGGCGAATAATGACCATGATCAAAATTATATCCGGCGATGGATTTTCCCATCGCCAGCTGGATCTGATCTACGTGATTGGCAGCAATTGTGTTTACCAGTGTATCAATATCCGTCTTTGGGCAGAGGTCATGGCATCTCATTCCATAATTCATAGTTTTCCCCCAACAATTTATAAATCTACAGTAATAAAAATATCATAGATCGCCTTGATAGCAGTCTCAAAATCAGCGTTCTTAACACCGATAATGATATTCCACTCACTGGATCCCTGATCGATCATCTTTACATTGACTCTTGCATGTGCCAGTGCGGAGAAGATACGGCCTGCAGTGCCTCTGTTGGAGCGCATACCTCTGCCTACCACTGCGATCAGTGCCAGATCTGACTCTAATTCAATAGTATCCGGCTCTGCCACTCTGTGGATACCTGCTACTACAGACTGCTCATAAGCCTCAAATTCTGACTGGTGAACGAAAACAGTCATGGTATCGATACCGGATGGCATATGTTCAAAGTTGATGCCGTATTTTTCAAATACGCTTAAAACTTTTCTCCCAAAACCAACCTCAGAATTCATCATTGCCTTTTCAATGTTGATAGAGCAGAAGCCCTTCTTACCTGCAATACCGGTAATGGTATGACGCGGCTTGCGGCAGGTAGTCTCTACGATCAGGGTTCCCTTATCATCCGGACGGTTGGTGTTGCGGATATTGATCGGGATACCTTCCTTACGTACCGGGAAAATAGCATCTTCGTGAAGAACACTTGCACCCATGTAAGCCAGTTCACGAAGCTCTTTATAAGTAATAGTCTCAATAACCTCAGGGTCTTTGATAATTCTTGGGTCAGCTACTAAAAATCCGGAAACATCGGTCCAGTTCTCATAGAGATCTGCATGGATGGCTTTTGCAACGATAGAACCGGTTACATCAGAACCACCTCTGGAGAAGGTCTTTACAGTGCCGTCATGACGGGAACCGTAAAATCCAGGGATAACTGCTCTCTCTACATGCTCTAAGCGCTCAGAAAGCTCTTTATCCGTAATATCTGCTTCAAAGTTTCCATTATCATCAAAGAAAATAACTTCTGCAGCATCGATGAATTCATATCCCAGATAATTTGCCATAACGATACCATTTAAGTATTCTCCTCTGGAAGCAGCGTAATCTCTTCCTGCTTTTGCAAGGAAGTTTTCTTCAATTTTATCAAATTCATGATCCAGGTTCAGGTTCAGATCCAGTCCGTCAATGATCTCATTGTATCTTTCTTTGATCTTGTCAAGGATCTTCTTGTAAGAACGTCCCTCTGCTACTGCATCATAACATGCATACAGCATATCGGTTACCTTCTCATCCTTGTCATTGCGCTTGCCTGGTGCAGACGGCACTACATATCTTCTGGATTTATCCGCTTTAATAATGTCAGCCACTTTTTTAAACTGCTTTGCATTTGCAAGTGAACTGCCTCCGAACTTAACCACTTTCTTCATGATCTTTATCTCCCTTAAATCGTAGTAAAAACACACCTTTTTTGATCAGTCTCTGATTTAGTGCGTTACAAGTGCAAATGATACCGTACTTTTCCCATCATGTCAATAGTTTTGGACTAAAAATTGTCCGTGCAAGGACAAATGTCTTTGCACGGCATACTTTAAAATGGTTCTGTCTTTTATTTAACGTTTTATTTAAGCTTCTGCTCTTAGCCTGTTAACGCAGCATTTTAATTTTCCATTTCCTTATTTACAGACTCTTCACAGGAACGCATGGCAAGAATGGTCTTTTCCATCAGTTCTTCCAGTGTCCAGCCCAGGTTTTCCGCACCTTCACGGATCACATCCCTGGAACATCCGGCAGCAAACTTTTTATCTTTGAATTTCTTTTTAAGGCTGGAAACTTCCATATCCATTACGCTGCGGGAAGGACGCATTCTGGCTGCTGCTCCTACAAGACCTGTAAGCTCATCTACTGCAAAAAGCACCTTTTCCATCTCATGTTCCGGCTTTACATCACAGGCAATACCGTATCCATGGCTGCAGATAGCGTGGATCAGCTCTTCTTCCACTCCTGCTTCTCTTAACAGCTCTGGCGCCTTGATACAGTGCTGTTCCGGATACATTTCAAAATCAATATCGTGAAGAAGTCCTGCCATAGCCCAGAAATCCGCGTCTTCACCGTATCCCAGTTCATTTGCAAACCATCTCATAGTTCCCTCTACTGTAAGACCATGTAAAATATGAAATGGCTCCTTATTATACTTTTTCAGTAATTCCAGTCCCTGTTCTCTTGTAAGTTTCGTAGTCATCTCTTCTGCTTCCTTTCCACCGGATATTCAGATATATCCTGTAGGAATATATTCTTTTTATTTTTCACTATTATAATTCTCACATGTAAAAAATGCAAGGCTGACTGCCTTGAAAATCCTTAAGACTGTGATTATACTGTTACTAAAATAATATAAATGACGAAAGAGTTAAAAGGAGGCATCCCTATGTTAAAATTACAGAACCGCCCAAACAGCAGACCTGCCTGCCATGATGAAAATGGTAGAAGAAGCCAAAGAAGGATTTCGGGCTAGAAATATTGACCAGTGGCAAAAGGGAGAACCAAACGAACAGGGGCTTACAGAAGGCATTGAAAAAAGCGTTGTACATGTCCTGGAAGAAAATGGAGAAGTTTTAGGCATGATCACCGTTGTGCCCGGTCCTGAAGCCGATTACGCAGTTATCGACGGTGCCTGGCTGAATGACGAGCCTTATTTTGCTTTCCACAGAGTCTGCGTATCCGAGGCACACAAAGGAAAAGGACTGGCTGCAAGCCTCTTCTCTTATTCTGAGGCATTTGCAAAGAAAAGGGTGTCAGAAACATTCGTATCGACACCCATCCGGACAATCTCTCCATGCAGAAAGCATTAGCCCAAAATGGCTATACTTTCTGCGGAAAGATCACATTATGTTCCGGAAGCGAAGCCGGAGATCCCCGGTTCGCCTACCAGAAAATTTTAAATTAATGCATATAGCGTTGGTTTGACCTGAGATTGGTCATGAGCCCAATTATACCCCGCTGAAAGCGCTGTAACCGCCGTCTACAGGCAGTACAATGCCATTTACAAAGCCGGCTGCATCATCACTTGCCAAAAAACAGGGCTGCGCCGATCAGCTCCTCTGGATTGCCAAAAACGTCCCATAGGAGTTCCGGCAATGATGTCTCCGGCTCTGTCTGTGTAGGAGCCATCCTTGTTAAATAACAGATCATGGTTCTGCTCTGCTGCATAAAATCCCGGTACAATGGCATTGCAGCGGATGCCACTCTGTCCAAAGTGGATCGCCAGCACTGAGTCAGGCTCTGGACAGCGCTTTTTGCATTGGAATAAGCCATAACCTTGGAAAGAGGAAGGATAGAGGAAACAGAAGCGATATTGATAATGCTTCCCTTTCTCTTTTCCACCATATCTCTGTAAATACCTGGATAGGCAGTAAGGTTCCCATGTAATTCAGATCCATTACATTTCTGATATTCTCTTCCTTCAGATCCCAGAAAGAATAATCGTCCTCCTGTTTTTCCTTCTTTAACATTTTTACAGAGGCAATGGCTCCCGGCTGGTTTCCCCCCGCGCCGTTAATCAGGATATCGCAGCTTCCCAGCGCTGCTTTGATCTGCTCATAAGTCTTTACCAGTTCTTCTTTATCCAGTACATTGCAGCTGTAGCCTTTTACTGTTGCTTCTTTGCTGTATTCATTTTTGGCATTTTCTGTAAGGGTCTCAGACATTTTCGCCAGTTTTTCCTTATTGCGCCCGATAATGGCAACTTTCGCCCCGTTCACAGCCAGACCATATGCCATAGCAGAACAAAGCACACCGCTTCCTCCTGTTACAATGGCTGTTTTTCCTGTAAGATCCACACTAAAAGGTACTTTCATCGCTTCTCCTCTTTCCGCGCCCTTTAGGGCACTGTTTTATATTTACTGATACATGAAACATATGTAGGTAACATGTATGATCATCCTGCATCGGCATACCGGTATACCGGCCATATATATCAATATATAATATAAAATATGCTTCCCGTCAACTGGTATTCTAAACTTTATTTTATTAAATTTTCCCCCTTTTCATCAATACAAAATCCCGGAAGATAATCCGAATTTCTCAAGACCTTCTTCCGGGACATTTTACAATATTACACTACCTGTGTCATAGCTTACTCTTACTTAAAGTACTTCACACCAGACTCAAAGATCTTCATATCCTGTTCGCCGTAAATGTTCATGGCAACTGCCTCGCCTCTTCTCTCAGAGTGAGCCATCTTACCAAGGATACGGCCATCCGGGCTTGTGATACCTTCGATTGCCATGTAGGAACCGTTTGGATTCCAGTATTCGTCCATGGTCACATTGCCCTTATCGTCTACATACTGGGTCGCTACCTGGCCATTTGCGATCAGGCGGTGGAGCCATGCTTCGTCTGCTACGAAACGTCCTTCACCGTGGGAAGCCGGATTGCAGTATACACCACCCAGTTTTGCTTCTGCCAGCCATGGGGACTTATTTGTCATAACCTTGGTGTAAACCATCTTGGAAATATGGCGTCCAATGGTGTTCATAGCCAGTGTAGGAGAATTTGGCTTCTGCTCTGTGATCTTTCCTTCCGGAACAAGGCCTAACTTGATCAGGGCCTGGAAACCGTTGCAGATACCAAGCATAAGTCCGTCACGTTCATTTAACAGCTTTTCTACCTCTTCCTTGATCACTGCATTGCGGAATACAGTTGCAAAGAATTTAGCGGAACCGTCTGGCTCATCACCAGCGGAGAAGCCGCCTGGGAACATGATGATCTGTGCCTTTGCGATCTCTTTCTTGTATTCTTCTACAGACTCACGGATATCCTGTGCACTTAAGTTCTTAAATACCTTTGTTACTACCTTTGCGCCTGCACGTTCAAAGGCTTTTGTGCTGTCGTACTCGCAGTTAGTACCAGGGAATACAGGGATAAATACTTCCGGCTGTGCCAGCTTGTGGTCGCAGATGTAAATAGTATCTGTATCGTAAAGCTTTTCTTCTATCTTTGCAGCTTCGCCTGTCTTTTCTTTGCCTGTAACAGTTGGGAATACGTCCTCTAAGGTCTTCATCCAGCTTGCTAAAGCTTCATCCATGGTAATGTGGTATTTCCATATTCAAATACACCCTTGTCTGTTACTTCGCCAAGTAAAGTTATATGGGATGGAAAGTTCTCCCACTTTTCCTTCTGCTACTTCGCATACGATATTGCCCCAGCCTGCGCCAAAGAAATCTCTTGGATCTACATTGTGCTCGATCTTAACGCCCATCTTGTTGCCGAATGCCATCTTGCTTACAGCTTCCGCAGCGCCTCTGCCTTCTACTGCATATGCAGAAAGGATCTTTCCAGCCTTGATATCTTCAAACAGCTTTCCGTAGCCGTCCATGATCTGGGCGTAATCCGGCAGATCATAGTTATCACGGTTGATCTTAAATTCTACGATCTTGCTTCCTGCTTTCTTAAATTCAGGAGTAATGATGTTCTTGCAGCTGTTTACATCTACTGCAAAGGAAACAAGTGTCGGAGGTACATTGATCTCACCGTGTTCATCATCAAAGGTACCGGACATACTGTCCTTACCGCCGATGGAAGGAAGTCCAAAGCCCATCTGCGCATTGTAAGCACCAAGGAGTGCTGCAAATGGCTGGCTCCATCTGGTTGGGTCGCTGCTCATTCTGCGGAAGTATTCCTGGAAAGTAAAGCGGATCTTTTTATAATCACCGCCTGCAGCCACGATCTTTGCTACAGAAGAGACAACTGCATAAACAGCGCCATGGTATGGGCTCCAGCTGGAAAGATATGGATCAAAGCCGTAGCTCATCATGGTAACGGTATCTGTATGTCCTTCTAATACAGGAAGCTTTGCTACCATGGACTGTGTTTCTGTCAGCTGATATTTGCCGCCAAATGGCATAAATACAGAACCTGCGCCAATAGAACCGTCAAAACGCTCTACCAGTCCCTTCTGTGAGCACACATTTAAGTCGGACAGCATGTTCAGCCATTTATCTTTTACATTTCCTACTTCTTTCTTATCAAAAAGATTTCCCTCATGTGCAGGAACCTCTAAGGTAACATCTGCTTCCTGATGAGCGCCGTTTGTATCAAGGAAAGCACGGCTGATATCTACAATGGTCTTTCCTCTCCAGTTCATCACCAGTCTTGGATCTTCAGTTACAACTGCAACGGTAACTGCTTCCAGGTTTTCTTCTGCTGCATAGCCTAAGAATTTCTCTACGTCAGCAGGATCAACTACAACTGCCATACGCTCCTGGGACTCGGAAATAGCGATCTCAGTACCGTCAAGACCTGCATATTTCTTCGGAACCTTGTCCAGGTCGATCTGAAGACCTGCTGCCAGCTCACCGATTGCAACAGATACACCGCCTGCACCAAAGTCATTACATTTTTTAATAATGGAGCTTACTTCCGGACGACGGAACATTCTCTGGATCTTACGCTCGGTAGGTGCATTTCCTTTCTGTACCTCTGCACCGCATACCTCAATAGAAGCAGTGGTGTGTACCTTGGAAGAACCGGTAGCACCTCCAATACCGTCACGGCCGGTACGACCGCCTAAAAGGATAATGATATCTCCTGGATCAGAGGTTAAACGCTTTACATATTTTCTTGGAGCAGCGCCCATAACAGCACCGATCTCCATTCTCTTAGCTACATAACCTGGATGATATAATTCTTTTACATAACCGGTTGCCAGACCGATCTGGTTCCATAAGAAGAATATCCGGCAGCTGCGCTGGTAACGATCTTTCTCTGAGGAGTTTGCCCTTTAAAGTCTCATTTAATGGCTTTGTAGGATCTGCTGCACCGGTAACACGCATTGCCTGATATACATAAGTACGGCCGGATAACGGATCACGGATGGCACCGCCTAAGCAAGTAGCCGCGCCGCCGAAAGGCTCGATCTCTGTTGGGTGGTTGTGAGTCTCATTTTTAAAATTTACCAGCCACTCTTCTGTCTTTCCGTCGATCTCAACAGGAACTACGATGCTGCAGGCATTGATCTCGTCAGACTCTTCCTGGTCTTCTAACTTGCCTTCGCTGCGCAGCTTCTTCATTGCCATAAGAGCCAGGTCCATCAGGCATACATATTTGTCCTTGCGGTCCTTGTAGATTACTGCACGGTCAGCCAGGTATTTCTTATAAGTATCTTCAATTGGCTTCTTGTATTCGCCCTCTGTAAAGGTTACATTTTTAAGCTCTGTGGAGAAGGTGGTATGACGGCAGTGGTCAGACCAGTAGGTATCTAACACGCGGATCTCAGTTACAGTTGGATCTCTGTGTTCTTCTCCTGCATAATATTTCTGTATATATAAGAAGTCTTTGAATGTCATTGCAAGATTTAAGGTATCATATAATGCCTTTAATTCTTCTTCAGAAGCCTTTGCAAAGCCTTCAAAGCTCTTAATATCTTCCGGAACCTCAAACTCAGTTACCAGAGTCTTTGGCTTGTCCTCTTCTGCCTGACGGCTGTCAACCGGGTTGATGCAGAAATGGCGGATGGCATCTTCCTGTGCCAGAGTCAGCGGTGCTGTGATCACATAGGTAGTTGCTGTACGGATCACCGGTTCCTCATCTTCTTTTAACAGCTTGACACACTGCATGGCAGAGTCTGCTCTCTGATCAAACTGTCCCGGCAGGTACTCGACGGAAAATACCAGATCTCCCGGGTTCTTTGGAAATTCTTCCTCATAAACCTCATCTACAGGCGGCTCTGAGAAAATGGTTCCCAGTGCTTTCTTATAGGTATCTTCTGAAAGATTTTCAATATCATAACGGATCAGTACCCGTACACTCTTCACTCCGGTAATGCCAAGGTAGCTTACTAACTCTTCTCTTAACTCTCCTGCTTTTACCGCATAATCAGGCTTTTTCTCTACAAAAATTCGTCTTACGCTCATTACAGACCTCCTGTTTTTCATAGCTTTTAGCTCTTCTGTGCCGGACCATTATATAAATGGCCTCGTTTGCCTGTTTTACTTTAACTTTTGTCTCTATCATAGCACAGATTATATAAATTAGTAAAATTAATATATTTAATTATTCTTATATTTGTTACTTATAAGTGTTCTGTGAATGTTTTACAATTTCTTTCCTTATATTTATAAAACCTTTCAAATCTACAACTTTAAA
>ENA-OPZN01000215-OPZN01000215.1-human-gut-metagenome-genome-assembly--contig:-NODE-215-length-21946-cov-2.012604_pt1 | contig 21946 bp, 29 predicted proteins | sample MGYA00242483_ERZ504503 | MGnify/ENA primary metagenome ERZ504503 (study PRJEB26092, sample SAMD00036285) | human gut metagenome | host: Homo sapiens | study: EMG produced TPA metagenomics assembly of... | reverse complement strand
GGAAATTATCTTTATATAGACTTGAGATTTCCGCGCTAACGCAGCCGCTTGTTTTGCCATGCATATCAAGAATGCGCCAGTGACGCATTGGAAGATTTCTCTTGCGCTTATATAAACTTAGACGCGATCGGCACTGCGATCACAGTGAGCAGACCTGCCACTGCAATAGAAAGGCTGCTCATGGCACCTTCTACTTCTCCTAATTCCAGTGCTTTTGCTGTACCTACTGCATGGGCGCTGGTACCAAATGCCAGTCCCTTTGCTACCGGGTGGTCGATCTTTGCAAGTTTAAGTACGGTCTCGCCAACCATATTTCCTAAAACACCGGTGATGATGATACTGATAACAGTCAGTGTCACAATACCGCCTGCTTCTTCACTGACGCCCATTCCAATGGCTGTTGTAATGGACTTTGGAAGCAGTGTTACATAATGGGTATGGGACAGTCCCAGAACACGGCACATGAGGAAAATACTCACTGCACTGGTGGCAACGCCGGAAGTAATGCTTACTGCAACAGCTGCACCATGCTTCTTTAACAGATGAAGCTGTTTATACAGCGGGATCGCCAGACATACAGTTGCCGGTGTAAGGAGCCAGCTTAAATAAGATGCTCCTTTATTATATGTATCATAATCAATTCCTACTCCCAGTAAAAATGCAATGATCACGATAACAGATACCAGGATCGGATTTAAAAAGGCAAGCTTTGTCTTCTGTTTCAGCCAGCAGGCAAACAGATAAGCTGCTATACTTAAGGTAAGTCCCCAGTACTGGGAATTTCCCAGGATCTCTCTTAATGTACTCATTTGATCATTTCTCCTTTTTCTTCTCTGCTGATTCCATCATAAACTGTGCCACTTTTCGTAACGATCATTACTACAACAGTAGAAACTGCGATAATGATCAGAAATGGAATAAGAACGGCTTTCAGCTCATTTGCACACTCCAGAATGCCTACAGTTGCCGGTACAAACATCATGGACATGGTATCCATAAGAAAATTGCCGGTTCCTTCTACGCTTTCCATTTTCACAACACCTGACATAAGGGCTGCCAGCATAAGAAAAAGACCGTATACACCTGCCGGAACAGGAAGGGGCAGGATCTGGTTTAAAAATTCTCCAGCCAGAGTGATACCCAGGATAATACCGATCTGTCTTACGTATTTCATCTTTGTTTTCCTCCTGATGTTTTAGCGAATGACAATATTTTTTCTTTTGCGTCCGTTAAATTTTTCTGGATTATTTCTACCACTGCGTTTTTTCATATTCAAGAGATAATGCCGGAAATACACAAAAATACAATCCGGGCATTTAACAGTGGTTGCGCCCTGAAAACCATTGGATTACAATAAAAACATTATAAAAACTATATTGGGAGCTTATTTCATGGACATTTTCTTTAAAGATAACTTAAATTCATCAGACCAATTATATATAGAACAGCTTTTGTGTGCATCCATGGCAGCCTCTACAGATAATACCGGATCCTGGGGTATCACGCCAGCGCTTACAGATATACTGGATGCTGACGGCTGGTGGTTTGCAGCTTCTGATCCGGACCTGATTTCTAAATCATGCCCGGTCTCTAAAACGTACCTGTCCGGCTGTATGGCTGTATACCAAACAGGAGATGACAGCTTTGAATGTGTGCCTTTTGTGCACCCGGATCTCGTAAAAAGGGAATTTTTTTCTTCTATCCTGCTGCTGCCTGTGAAGAAGACCAAATTCCAGGAGAAGGCTCTGTGTATTTTTCCTGTGGTACTGAAAATAAACTGTGGAAAAATGTCCTGGAACATATTGGGGCAGAGCATGCCTGGGATGAATATATGATGGAGCGGAATTAACGGGATTGAAATCAATGGCAAATGAAAAACAGCAGATATGCTTTACTGCCGGATTTTGGAAAATACTAGCAGCACAGCCTGGCAGGCTGTTGGCAGCCGCAGCCTTCTAACACAGAATACTGCAGAAAATCTGACCGCACCGGAAGTCACCTGTTTTCTTGCACCCCAGGAAACTCTGTCTATTTATACAGCCTTGAAGTTCTCCCGGAACTTAGAAATAAACATTTAGGCACTGCCTTTTTATCTGTCCTCCTTCCCAGCTGGCAAAAAAGGCTTTAAGACCATAAAGCTTCAGGTTTCCTCAGAAAATCTCCCGGCCATGGCCCTGTATAAAAAGACAGGGTTTTGCATTACGCAAACCCTGTCTTTTTATGAGTATTAATCCCTTGATACAGTCACACCCTGGGCTTCGATCCTCTTTCGGATCTCTAACATCTTGTTGTCCGTCTGGGCGATCACATCAGCGCACTGTTTTAATTCACCGCTGATCTCACCATTTAAGTCCACAAAGGATTTTTTATACTTTAACTGATGATCCAGACTTGCCCAGAAGTCCATAGCGATGGTACGGATCTGTACCTCTACGCGGATGGGCTTCTTACTGTCTGAGAAGAATACCGGGATCTCAATGATCATATGGTAACTGCGGTAGCCGTTTGGCTTTGGATTTTTAATATAATCCTTAATCGCAATAACAGTTACATCATCCTGGCGCACCAGCATTTCCGCTACTTCGTAAATATCATCTACAAAAGAACAGATAATGCGGATACCTGCCACATCATCCAGATTTTTCACCATAGACTCCACCGATACCCGGCAGCCCCCGGCGCTGAAGCTTCTCTAAGATACTCATAGGCTTTCTTTACACGGGATTTGATCATTTCAATGGGGTTTCTCTGGTTTTTTAATGGATAATTCATCATTGAGTACTTCTAATTTTGTCTTTACTTCACGGATGGCACAGGCATACATCATCATTGCCATCCTAAACTGTCTTGCTTCATTGATCCATACATCCGGGACCTGGACCACATCCGGCACATTGACAATGGACTGGTTCAGCTCACTGTTAGGATTAAGATTGATATTCATCGTGTCACCACTTTCCGCCTGTGTTTACAGGTTCTCCACTGCCTTTACAGCTTCCTCAAACCATGGCATCTCAATATATTCTACCTGACCGCCATCTACCATCTGGGCGATCTTTGGATCGATCGGGATCTGGGCTAACAGCTTTAAGCCGTATTCTTCTGCAACCTGCTCTGTATGGCTCTCACCAAATACATTAATGTGCTTTCCGCAGTCAGGACATTCCAGATAGCTCATATTTTCTACAATACCAAGTATCGGCACATTCATCTTCTTTGCCATATTTACTGCCTTGGCTACGATCATTCCTACCAGTTCCTGAGGAGAGGTAACGATAATGATACCATCTACAGGAAGTGACTGGAATACAGTCAACGGAACATCGCCAGTGCCCGGAGGCATATCTACGAACATGTAATCTACATCTTTCCACAGTGTCTCAGTCCAAAACTGCTTTACAGCGCCTGCGATCACAGGACCTCTCCAGATGACAGGATCGGTATCATGGTCTAACAGAAGGTTGGCAGACATGATATCTACACCCTCTAAGGATCTTGCAGGGATCATCAGTTTTCCGTCTTCGGAAACACCTGCTTTTTCATGGGCAACGCCAAATGCCATAGGAATAGACGGACCGGTAATATCCGCATCTAAGATTGCTGCATGTTTGCCCTTGCGGCTCATGCTTACTGCCATCATGGAGGTAACAAGTGATTTACCTACACCACCTTTACCGCTGACAACACCAATTACTTTTTTTACAGAACTTTTCCGGTGCCAGCGCTTCCAGAAAGCTTTTTTTTATCCTGGGTACGACTGCTGCAGTTTTCGCCGCAGGTACCACAGTTATGGGAACATTCACTCATTTGTATCTTCTCCTTTAATTTTCTATCTCATTTGTTCACTCATGAACACGCGCTGTCGCGCTCTACTGTCTGCTGACGCAGACGACTCATTCGTTAATGGTTCGTGAAAAACAAATGTCTGCTTCGCAGCCGCTTGTTTTTCCCTTCACTCATTATATACCTATTTTCATAAAGCCGCAAGCAGTGCCCTCAATCGAAACTCTTCTTCGCGGGTCAAACGTCTCTTCCAACAGTCCCTTATTCTCATCGGAATGCTCGATCTCACGGGAATAACGGTGGGCTACATCTGCTGCCTCTTTTAAAGTCAGTGTACCATGTTTTTTCCAGTGGGCCATCATCATATCCTGGATCATAATGGTGGATACGATGGCGGCTTTTCATTTTTCCATAGGGATTTTCATTATATACGCCACCGCAGAAGTAGGTGTATACAAAGTACACCATCAGCTGTTCTGTCCAGAGGTTCATTTTTTCTGCTTCCGGTCTTTGGAAAAAGGCTTTTCTCATCTCTTCGTAAGCTGCTTCCCCATCACCTAAAAGACAGACTTTTAATTCATCTCTGTACTCCGGCCACTGGTGATTTAGCGGTTCCATTTTTTCTAAAAGATCCATGATCGCTTTTATTACTTCATAACGGCTGTATCCTGTAATTCCCGCCAGTTTTTCTTTGAAATAACCATCTCTTCTGGAACTATTATATTTTTTCAAATAAAGCATCTGTCTGGTAAAGCACATTGTCCCGCACTCTTCTTTGCAGGTCATGGGCTAATGCCAGAACCTCTGCCATGCGAAGCCGCATATCCAGGCTTCTGTCCTGTAAGATCTTAAAGATCAGGTCCCTTGCATCCATCAGCTTGGTATATAAGAAAAAGTCGAAATCCTCATAAGTTTCCTCTTTTTCATCTTCTTTTGTAAGGAACTGCACCTTTTCCTCACAGCCAAGAATGATCTTCGCTGCCTCCATACAGGAAAGACAGAGAGAATACTCCCTGCTGCCTTCAAATTCCTCTACATGGCGGGGATACATGCGGCAGGTGCGGCATAAGCTGTCCGGTCCCATTTCTGTATACAGGTCGCATAAATTTTCATCATTTAAAAAGGCACAACGGTGATGATACTGCAAAAAGAGCCTTCTTTCCAGTTAATGGAATTTTTCAGCCTGTTTCCAACAGGACCTTTTGCCTTTTTATATTTTTCCAGCGCCTTGTCATCGATCATGATCTCCCAGCCTGCGCAGCAGGTATCCTCACATTCTGAGGCAATGCACTGAAACTTTCTATAATAATGTGGATATGTGTAAAGCATTTCTATTCTCTCCTGCCAAGACGGACATCTTCTAAGTATGCCGCCAGTTCTTCATCTGCGCCGTGGAACAGATAATTTTTCCCAGATTTTTCCAGTTTTGCCTTTTCTTCCCTTATCTGTTCATTGGCCCAGGCAACCTCTTCTTTTAAGTCTCTGGCTGACATCAGATGACAGCCCTGTCCATAGATGATCAGCTGCTCCAGTCCGTCAGAAGTAGCTACGGTTACATTGTACTGGCGGCCGATCTTATGAGCCAGTTTTTCAATGTATTGGTCGGCAGTTTCCGCTTCTTTTGTATACACTACATGGATATTGTGGTAATCGATGCTTCGCCGGTATTTCCTGTCACTTTATAGGCGTCAAATACCAGGATCAGGGTACATTTTTTATATCCCTGATAATTGCATAAAATATCCATCAGTTTCTGTCTGGCTCCGTCAATGGTTACCTTGGAAAGTTCCCGCAGCTCTTCCCAGGCAAAAATAATGTTGTAGCCATCTACCAGGAGATATTCTTCCTCTTCCGGCTTCTTTGTTTCATTCGCCTTTAAGGGTTTGTTTGCAGAATAATTTCTGGTCCTCGGGGCAGTGTAACTACTCTGTGTATCCGGTCTGCTGCGCCATTTTCCTGCGCCGAAACGGCGGTTGAAAATCTCTTCCAGTTCTTTGTCATCACTCCAGGAGGTGCCAGGACCGGAACCTCCCTGTCGTTTTCCATCTGCTGATGCAGATGTGGACGAACCAGACGTTGAAACAGCACTGCCAGGCACAGGTCTGCCGCCTCCAACACCAGAGGAAGAGCCATTCGCACCTGAACCAATACCTGCATCACCAGCAAACCGGCCCATATCTCCCTGCATACCCCCGTCAGTATCATTCTCCCCATTTGCTCGCCGCCCCAGCTTCTCCAGCGGACTTTCCACATGCATATATTCCTTCACCTGGTACCATGGCACCAGATATCCGGCTCCGTGAGAGCAGAAACGGAGTCGGCTGTATTTTCCAGATCTGCCTCCGGATCATAACCGGCTGCCTGGATCACCTCTTCTGCATTGTGACATGGTTCATAATCCTTAAACCAGAGACTTAAGTGACCTCTGCCCTTTGTATAGGCGATCACCTCTCTCTGGTAATCACGCAGACAGGCAACAGGCGCCTTTCCTGTTAACAGAACACCGTCCTCCGTAGTCACAGGCGGCTCAAAGGTTCCAAACATCCGGTCCATATCCGCCATGGCCCGTCCCAGATTTTCAGAGGGAAGTTCCAGTGTAAATCCATAATACGGTTCCAGCAGCTGCTTTCCGCCTGCATCAGTCCCTGGCGCAGCGCCCGGTAAGTAGCCTGACGGAAATCTCCGCCCTCTGTATGCTTCATATGGGCACTCCCTGTCAGCAAAGTCACCTTCATATCTGTGATCTCCGCTCCTGTAAGCACACCTCTGTGGATCTTCTCTTCCAGATGGGTCAGGATCAGCCTCTGCCAGTTCCGTTCCAATACATCCTCGCTGCACACCGTATCAAACTGCAGCCCGCTTCCGGCCTCTCCCGGTTCCAACAGCAGATGCACCTCTGCATAATGACGCAGCGGCTCAAAATGCCCTACGCCCTCTACTGTATTTAAAATGGTCTCTTTGTATACAATATTTCCTGTATCAAAGCCTACCAACAGACCGTACCGCTCTTCCAGCATATGCTTTAAGATCTCGATCTGTACATCTCCCATAAGCTGTACCTGGATCTCTCCCAGTTCTTCGTTCCAGAGAACATGAAGTTCCGGTTCTTCCTCTTCTAACTGCTTAAACTGCTGCAGACATTTATGTACATCACTGTCAAACGGCAGCAGGATGCGGTAGGTAAGAACCGGTTCCAGCATAGGCAGTTCTGACGCCGGTTCACTGCCAATTCCCTGTCCCGGATGGGTATGGATAGGGCCGGTCACTGCACAGATACAGCCTGCAGGAGCCTCTTTTACACTTTCAAATTTGGCCCCGGAATAATACGGATCTGGTTGACCTTTTCTTCTTCCCCCAGGCATCTTTCACCTTCAGCACACCGGAGGTGACTTTTAAATGGGTCAGGCGGTTGCCCTGACTGTCTCTGGATATCTTAAATACTTTTGCTCCAAAAGGACTGTCTTTTTCCGTTTTCCTTTCCCCTTTTGCCATCCCATAGCGCTGAAAGCCTGCTAACAGTTCTTCCACGCCCTTTAATTTTAAGGCAGAACCAAAATAGCAGGGAAATACCTTTCGTTCACGGACTAAACGGCCGATCTCATCTGATCCTATGGACCCATTTTCAAAATAGGCTTCCATCACTGCCTCGTCACAGACTGCCAGTTCCTGATAAAAGGTATCTGTATCCTCTTTTTCAGGATCCCATTCCCCTTTTTCACCGGACCAGCCGCCAAAATCCACACAGTTTTCATCTAAACCTGCTTTCAGGTCCTTCATAAGAGCAGCCGCATCACAGCCGGACTGATCCATTTTGTTTACAAATAAAAATACAGGAATATGATGACGTTTTAACAACCTCCATACCGTTCTTGTATGTCCCTGTACTCCGTCTGCACCGCTACTACCAGGATCGCTGCATCCAGAACCTGAATGGTACGCTCCATTTCCGCGGAAAATCTACATGTCCCGGTGTATCAAGCAGGGTTACATGGGTATCCCCAAGGTCAAATATGGCCTGTTTTGAAAAAATTGTAATACCGCGTTCTCTCTCTAATTCATAGGTATCAAGAAATGCATCCCGGTCGTCCACTCTTCCCATTTTCCGTATGGCACCGGTAAGATATAAAAGTGCCTCTGAAAGTGTGGTCTTTCCTGCATCTACGTGGGCCAGCAAACCTGTGCTGAAATATTTTTCTGTTTTAACCGGCTCCTGTCCGCCCATAAAACACCTCCTGAAACAGTAAAACTCCTATAGTCATAAAGGACTGCCGCATACAAGAATATACGGCACGTTCCCTTTTTGGCTGAACATTCATCAAATGAAACAAAAACCTGAATTTATTTTTCAAGTGCTTTGTTGATCTCTTCTACCGGAACCGGAATGGTACGCTTAGGTTCTGCAGCCTGTACCTTTGGTCTGGAAACAGTTAAAGGCAGGTTTACACCCATTACATTTAAGATAATGCCCTGTGCTTCATTTGCCAGTACAGTTGGTACTTTGGCAGCTTCTACTACAACCGGGCGCATCTTGTTCTCACGGTTAAATTTCTGGAACTCTAAAATATCAGTAAATGCAGGCTGATACAGCTGTCCGTCTTTTAACTTTACTAACGGAATACCCTTTTCTTCTTTCTGCAGGGCAAAAATAAAGGTTCCCTTCTTAAAGTCAGCAGTCAGCTCTTCGTTTAATTCAGCCATTCTTTCCTTATCTGCAGATGCAGCCGGACGGCGCATTTCCTGTGCCAGATAAGCAGCTGTCAGATGTAAGGCCGGATTTTCTACCCATACAGTTCCCTGTGGCATATCTTCCGGGGATTTGCGCTTTACAATGTCGCTTATCTGCATGGAAGCCTTCTCTCCCTTGTCAGTTACCACCAGGGCATTTACACCCAGTGTATACAGACCGGTAAAGAATACCAGCATATCTTTTCCATTGATCTTGGCAACTGTAACAGGTACTTTCTCCTCTGCCAGTTTTGCAGCTTCTTTTTTTGCTTCTTCTTCGTCCAGGAATAAGAATACCTCATCATCAAAGGTCTCCTCATCACATACTACGTATGGCTCTCTTGTACACAGAGAGATCAGGGCGAAAATATCTGCATCATGTCCAAGGCGCATAAGAAGTTCCTTCTTAATGGCCGTAATTGTATTCGGTGTCTCACTCATTCCAGTTTTAATCTCCTTTGCTACTTTAATGTTTTCCTGCAATTTTCAGAAAAACATCTGCTTCATTGGGTATGATTGTACCACATTCCCCGAAAGGACGCAATCACCAGGCCTGTTTATCTTGCAAAAGCCTCTGACATATCCTTATATTCACTTAAATTCGGGAAATTGATCTCTACAGGACTGCCTGGATCTGCAATTCCTACATCCCCGTCCATGTCAATGGCAATATTCTTTCCTTCTACTCCCATTTCCATGTTCATCTTCATACGCATTTTAATGCAGTCACCGTTTGGATCTACTACATATTCACATGGGATATCTGAAAATTTCATGGTGATGCCGCTTTCAGAAAGCAGGGCACTTCCCATTCCCAGACTGCCGAATAACTGATCCATATAATCGGTCATCTTGCTTCCCTGGATCACAAAACCAATTACCTGGTCTTCTCCCTCTGTCCACAGGCGGAAATCTGTCATCAGATCTTCCTGCGCCTGTCCTGAAGCCAGCATCATTGTCTGACTGCTGATCTGTTCCGCCATCTGTGTCAGATCCATAGGATATTTGATCTTCGTTCCGGCAGTTTCCATGTAGCAGGTACCATCTTTATAATACATGGTACTGATCATCGGTTCCTGTCCAGGTACTGTGGCACGGCTGTAACTGCTGTACTGCAGATTTCCCATGTCTGTTAAATGGTTCATCCGCACATTCATTTCCAGACGCATATTGCTGAGATCTTCCACGCCTTCTAAGGCACTGCCGGAAAGATGGATCTGATAATCATAATAAGCATTCATATCCGTAACGGATTTCTGCTTTTCTGTTACCTGCTCATAAAGAGCTTTGGCATCTTCCACATTGCCTGCATAGGCAGTCGTAGGACTTAAAAGTGCTACTGTAAGGACGATTGCTGCAAAACGTTTTACCTTTCTCATAACGTAACTCCTTTCTGCTATATAGCGTTAACTTTACATTCCCCATGCAAAGCAACTACACCATTCCCGCACAGGATGCGGGAAGTTACATACTACTGTCCGAAATAAGCTTTTACACCTGCTACCAGGCCATCTCCTAACTGGTTTAAGGTGCTCTGTGAATGATCAGACGCTTGTCTCCCAGCTCAATATCAACAGAAGGTACGGTAGAATAAGAAGTCTGTGTCAGATCCATTGCCATAGAACCGCCGGAAAAGAATCTTCACTCCTGCGCTCTTAAGGCCTTCTACCAGGCTTGCTCCCAGTGCGTTGTGCTGCTGCCAGTGGGACTTGACCGGTTCCATGTTCTTATAGGAAGCCACATCTGGAACGCTCATGTAAAATGCGCCTTTGTTGCTGGTTGTAGAGTCCCAGTGAAGAGCAATATGACAGTCTGCTGCGTTATTGGCAATCACACTTCTTGCAATGTTGTCTAACTGCACATCTTCCCTGTCACGGATCATCAGTACATCATAGCCCGCAGCCAAAAGCTTGTCTTTCAGTACTTTTGCCATAGCCAGTGTTACCTTGCTCTCTGCTGTTCCGTCAGAAAATGTCATTCCTGTGGAAACAGCTACTGCAGAAGTAGCACCTGCACCTGTAGTACCCCCTGTAACTTTGGCTGTTCCATCCGGATGACACTGGGTCTTTACAGAAGTTCCACCTTTTGTTCCGTGACCCGCATTCACTGCGATCACCTTATTCTTCTTTTCAGAAGCTGTACTGCGGTAAAGGACTGCTGCCCCGGATTTTATTTTGGCAAAATCCGCGTATTTCCAGGAAGAATTTAATGTCACCTGTCCATCTGCAGCTGCATTAGAAGAAGCTGCGCTTGTCTCCGGCTCCTTTGGAACTTCTGTGGTCACAAAGTCAGAAGAAATATAGACTGTCTTTCCTTCATATTCCACTCTGTCCCATTTTTCGCTGGTACCTGTACGGGTAAGTTCTGTTGCATTTCCAATATTTGCTACAATGTTATCACTGGTTGAAGTGTCGCAGGAAGAACGGACACGGACACTTCCGCCGTTGGTCTTTACATAAACGGTATCGGAAACCCGTTTTAAACTCCGCGCCGGGGCTGTGGTGCGTTCTGTTTCGCTTTGGATGATCTCTGCCGTGGGATTGCTGCCCTGTTTAACAGATGCTTCCGTGTTTTCTTTTTCTGCTTTTTCGCCGATTGCTTCGTCAGAACCATTTTCAGTTTCGTTTTCCTCACCAGGCACAATTTCAGCTTGAAACGTTTTCCGCATTTTTCCTCAGTTTCTTCGCTGGACTGATACCCGGAACAGCCTGCTGTCAAAAAGCGCTGCTCCAAGGATAATGGCAGCTGCCTTTACACTGACTTTTTCTCTTCTTTTTCTCATAAGATCGTGCCTCCGCCTGCTACATAATCATCCTGGTAGAATACAACTGCCTGTCCAGGTGTTGCAGCACGTACCGGCTCTTCAAAGCGGCATTCTACCATGTCTTCTCCGATCCGGCGGATCTTACATGGTGCGCCTTTGTGACTGTAGCGGATCTTGGCATTGACAGAAATCTCTTCCTCTCCAACACCTTCTAATGCCATCCAGTTTAACTTGTTGCAGCGGACTACATCTGTAAATACATCCTGGCCATTTCCCAGTACAACTTCATTTGTCTCCGGACGGATAGCTACTACAAAGACCGGATATCCCATAGCAAGGTTTAAACCTTTTCGCTGGCCTACGGTGTAATGGGAGATACCTTTATGGCGTCCCAGCACATTTCCATCTAAATCTACGAAATTGCCTGGTTCCATGGTCTTTCCTGTGTATTCTTCAATAAAGGATGCATAGTCATGGTCCGGGATAAAGCAGATTTCCTGGCTGTCCGGCTTGGAAGCTACCGGAAGTCCCAGTTTTTGCGCCATATCGCGGATCTCGTCTTTGTGATAGTTTCCTACTGGCATTAAGGTATGTGAAAGCTGCTCCTGGGTCAGGTTATAAAGGGCATAAGTCTGGTCCTTTGCTGCAGTTACTGACTTTTTAATGGCATATCTGCCGTTTGGAAGCTGTTCGATCCTCGCATAATGTCCGGTAGCAATGTAATCTGCTCCAATGGAAAGACTGCGGCGAAGCAGAGACTCCCATTTTACATAACGGTTGCAGGCGATACATGGATTTGGGGTACGTCCTGCCATATATTCCGCAGCAAAATAATCCATGACCTGGGTGCGGAACTCATTTTTAAAATTCATGACATAATAAGGGATACCCAAGTCCATAGCAACACGGCGGGCATCATCTACAGCGCTTAAGCCGCAGCAGCCCCCCTCTGCTTCCTGAACCAGGGTATCCTCATCCTGCCATATCTGCATGGTCACGCCGATGACGTCGTAACCCTGTTCTTTTAACAGCCAGGCTGCCACGGAGGAGTCAACTCCTCCTGACATGCCTACTACTACTTTTCTACTCAATACTCTTCCTCTTCTTCCTCTTCGCCGATGTTCTCCTTAGGCTGCTCTAATCCTTCGATCTTAATACCGTTTTTCTGAGCATAGTCCCATAAAGCTGCGTGGATGGCTTCTTCTGCTAACAGGGAGCAGTGTACTTTTACTGGTGGAAGTCCGTCTAATGCTTCCATAACTGCCTTGTTGGTAACTTCCATTGCTTCCTGAACAGTCTTTCCTTTTACTAATTCAGTAGCCATACTGCTGGTTGCAACTGCAGCGCCGCAGCCGAAAGTCTTAAACTTTACGTCACGGATGATCTGGTTGTCATCGATATCTAAGTAGATACGCATGATGTCACCACATTTTGGGTTTCCTACAGTTCCTACGCCGCTGGCGTCTTCTATTTCTCCCACATTTCTTGGATGCTGAAAATGGTCCATTACTTTTTCTGAATACATGAAAAAATTCCTCCTGATGGTTGGTTATTTACCTATACTTATTTTTCTTTTGTGCGTCTCATATAATCTTCGTATAAAGGAGACATACCTCTTAAGTAAGAAACGATTTCCTTGATCTGCTCCACTACATAATCCATTTCTTCCATTGTGTTCTCTTCGCTTAAGGTCAGACGCAGGGAACCATGTGCGATCTCATGAGGCAGACCGATGGCTAACAGTACATGAGATGGGTCTAAGGATCCGGAAGTACATGCAGAACCGCTGGAACCGCAGATACCTGCCATGTCTAACTTGATCAGTAAAGACTCGCCTTCGATAAACTGGAATGCAAAGTTTACGTTGTTTGGCAGACGATTGGTTCTGGAACCGTTAACTCTGGTAAATGGAACCTCTTCTGTTACACGTTTGATCAGATAATCTCTTAACTGAGTCTCTTTTGCAATACGCTCATCCATGTTTGCCATAGCGATCTCAGCTGCTTTTCCGTAACCTACAATGCCAGGAACATTTTCAGTACCTGCACGGCGCTTACGCTCCTGAGCTCCGCCATGGATAAAGGAACGGATCTTTACACCGGTACGGATATACAGGAAACCAATTCCCTTTGGTCCGTTTAACTTGTGGCCGCTGGAGCTTAACATATCAATGTGGCACTCATCTACATTGATCGGCACATGGGCATAAGCCTGTACAGCGTCTGTGTGGAATAAAATGCCGTGTTCTTTTGCGATCTCACCGATCTCCTTAATTGGCTCAATGGTTCCGATCTCATTGTTTGCGAACATAATAGAAATAAGAATAGTATCCGGACGGATGGCTTTCTTTAATTCGTCTAATTTAACAACACCGTTTTCATCTACATCCAGATAAGTTACCTCATAACCTCTGCTCTCCAGATACTGGCAGGTATGAAGGATGGCATGATGCTCGATCTTGCTGGTGATGATGTGCTTGCCCTTTGCGCTGTAAGCCTCTGCTGTAGCAACTAATGCCCAGTTGTCAGACTCACTTCCGCCTGCTGTAAAGTAGATCTCGTTTGTCTTTGCGCCTAAAGACTTTGCAATAATCTCTCTTGCATTTGGTAACTGCTTTTTTTGCTTTCTGATGAAAATGTATATACAGAAGATGGATTTCCATAATATTCTGTAAAATAAGGAAGCATTGCTTCCACAACCTCCGGCCTTGTTTTGGTAGTGGCTGCATTATCAAGATAAATCAGCTTTTCCATAATAATATTTCCGCCTTTCTTCTATAAAAAAATTGCCTTATCGCTACCCTTTACTATAACATAGTATTCCATGAAACTCAATGTGAATACCCGATTGTTTTAATTTCATACAAAGTTAGTTGGTTTATCTCCCCTTTATCTGAGGATCACCCCTAAAAATGCCCCATAACAGACGGTTATTATACCCATATGGAATACTATTTCCAGAAAACTGCCTGTTACAGGAATAGCTGTACACAAGGCCAGTTCAAGCCCCAGACTGATCAAAAGCACCAGCCCCGGCTTTAAAACGCAGTCTGCCATATTGCAGTGAAATTCCACCTGACGGCGGACAGAAAAACAGCATAAAAGGCTAAAAGCAGTTCGCTGACCAGAAAGCCCCATAAATATCCCCGGATACCAAACAGCGGCACTGCAAACAGCACAAATACCAGACGGATCCCCATGGCAAACATATTTTGCAGGAAGGTAATACCCGTTTTTCCAAGGCCATTTTGGATGCTTCCCATAGTAGTTGCCAGATACATAAACGGACAGAGCCAGCAAAGTACCATAATAAAAGAGCCGGACAGCTCATTATGGAAAATGATCGTGCCAAGGCTTTTGCCAAACCGGGTAAAAAGACCGATGCACAGGATACCCATGTAACAGCTGTACCGGAAAGACAGTGTGACCATGGTAGAAATGCGGCTTTCGTCTTTTTCCGCCTGTGCCTTGGCAGCCGATGGAAGTAAAAGTACTGCCATGGAGTTCGTAAGAGCCGAAGGAAACAGTATAAAGGGAAGCGCCATGCTAGTAAGTACTCCATATATGGATAATGCTTCTTTGTTGGTCAGACCATAATCGATCAGGCGGCTGGGGATCAGGATAGCTTCCGCACTTCCAAGAAGATTTAACACCAGACGGTTGCCCATAAGAGGAAGTGCCAAAATTAAGATCGGACCCAGATTTGCAAATACCGCGTTACCCCCAAGGACATTTTCTTTCTCAACACGCTTCTGCTCCCGCCTCTGCCTGCCTGTTTCCCCTATCAGTGTTTCATTTTGTCTCTCTTTCCTCTGCGGCGGCACCAGAAACAGCGCCAGAAATGTAAAAGCTGCCGATGCCATTTCTCCGATCAGATGGCCTTCTACTGCCAGACCTACTGTAACTGATTTTCCATTTTTTCCAGATACCCCACCAACAGCCACACTGCACCCATACGGATCACCTGCTCTGCGATCTGTGAAAAAAAGACGGAATATGAGCCTTGTTCATTCCATAATAATAGCCGTTGATGCAGGCATGGAGACAGGCAAATGGTAACGGAAACTGCCAGTACCGGAAGATAACGGGCTGCCTGGGGTTCCGAAAGGATATTCCCAGCCAGAAACATTTTTCCTTTCCACAACAGCAAAAGAGGGATCACAGAAAGACTTAGAGACAGGAACAGACCGCATTTAAAAACAGCCGGTCCTTTTTCCTGGCTGGCGGCAATGTACTGGGACAGAGCCGTCTGGATGGAACCGGCGCAAACCGCAAAGGCAATACTGAACAGCGGGTGGATCATATTGTAAAGTCCCAGACCTTCTGCCCCTATGGTACGTGACATGTAGATCCGGTAAAAAAAGCCTAAAACACGGCAGAAAAGCCCGGCCCCTGTAAGAAGCAGCGTCCCTTTTACAAATTCTTTTCTCCCCGGTGAAAGAAACTGGCTTATATGAAAGTCCATAGCCGGCTCTCCTTACTGCCCCAATGTACGTTATTTCAATGTATGAAAAAAAAAGACCGGAAGTATTTCAAAACCTCAGGTCTTTTTCGCAAAAAGTTATTTTTCAGTTAAGATCTTATTCTTTTTCTGATCATCTTAAAATACACCTGTTACATCTAAAAACTTTGGCAATATGATAAAAAATAAAAGCATCGATAGGACACATGATCGCATTCTTTACCAGTCTTGCAGGAAGGAGCACTGCAAATGCCTTTCCGTAAAGAATGGACAGACACCAGGTATTAAGGAGCACATTGCAGATCAGAGCCACTGTAATATGGGCTGCAAGCACTCTCCAGAAATTTAATTCCTTCTTATAGTAAAAACTGCCGTAGATCAGGCCTGCAAGCATGGCTATGAGCGTAAAGCCTGGAAAAAATGCTCCCGTAGGCTTGATCAGATATTTTAAAATATCCATAGTGCCTGCAAAAACGCTTCCCACTACAGGACCGAACAGCATGTGGACGATCTCATTGGGAATACCGGAAAAACCGATACGCAGGGTACTTCCAAGCTCGATGCTTAATGAACCGAGAACAATGGCAACAGCCCCAAGCATGGCACATACCGTAACCGTTTTTACCTGTTTTAACTGTCTGAAGGAACCGGTAAACAAAGTTGCTAATCTTTCCATAAAAAATTACCTCCTTTGCAGATACCTCATACTACAATCGGAGATAATCAAGATTTTCTCTGATGCAGCGGGATGCGGCTTATGTACCGCAGGAACCTTTTCTTTCAAAATTCCTTTCGTCTGACTGACAACTCCCTGTTCAGCCGGCACTTAACGCACATAAACCTACTCTGCTTTCTTATGTTGTTTTGATAGCTATTTTAAGTAACTATACTCTTTTTTTATGGAATTGCAAGTACTTTTTCACGGACATTGTATTTGAAAGAAATTATGGCCGCCAGTAAAAGGTCCCGTCTTTTTCCTCACGGACCGCAAAATCTTCATCCCTTAAATATTCCAGGCAGGAGAAACACTTGCTCATGATCATCTTTAATTTAATAAATTCTGCTGTATCTTTCGGAGGATGAGGCATTCCGTAGACAATGGTTGCGATCTCCCGGATCGTCCTTGCTTTTCTGGAATGTTCCAGGATATTATGCATGATCTCTACCTTGTCAAGATAGGAAAATACAATACGGTCTATGACTTTTTTTGCATCAGAAATTTCCTTTCCATGTGCCGGAAGGAGCAGACAGTCCTTAAATTCGTGGTGGAAACGCTCCAAAGAAACAAAATAATCCCTTAAAAGATGTTCATCCGGATACGTTGTTGCAACAATAGGAACGATCCCATCGATCACCTGGTCTGCACAGAAAAATATCTTATGCTCTTTGTCGAAAAGTCCCAGCTGTCCAAAGGTATGTCCTTTCAGATCTATTGTTTCAAATGTGTAGTCACCGTAATGCAGTACAGCTCCCGGTGCTATGGGCTTATAAGGGAAATCCTGCACCTCAAAGGTCCAGCCATTGTGATTTTCCACTACTTTTCTCACCCGTTCAAACATATCCCAGACTTCCGGTGTACCCTCTTCTGTAACTCCTACACTGTGAAGGACTTTATCCTGTTCTTGGGGATCCGTTTTCTTGGTGCTGTAAAACAGGCAGTCATAATGGTGGCGTTCCTCTAACGGGTTCATATAAATGGTAGCACCACGGTCTGCATACACACTTGCCAGTCCTGAATGGTCATGATGTTTATGGGTTAAAAATACATCCAGATCTTCATAGGAAATATCCAGCTCTTTTAATACTCCCTCCATCTGTGCCAGACAGTTTTCATCCTGAAACCCGGCATCGATCATCAGGCTTCTTTCCCCTTTTTCCAGGAATAATAAATATATTGATCTCCGTGGTATTGCCACGATCTGTTTTCTGAAGAACCTTATAAATACCCGGCAGAAATTCTGTCATAATCTTTAACCTTCCTCCTTGCGTACTACCCTTTTATAAAGTATAGAACATTCATTTATTTTTGTAAATCCATATGTAAATAAGAATGTGCCTTGGCACATTCTCGCGCCGAGCGCGGTCGCTTGCGACAAACTTCCTCATCGCGCGAGTGCGCATCGTTGGCAGGTCGTGCCTTTTTGTGTACCAGGGAGTTCCAACGGAATTTCCTAGTACATAAAAAAGCACCGGTACTTTACCGATGCTTTCCGAGGGGAAGATTAACAATATTTTTGTATTATGCTGCAAACTGTGCGATCTCATCTAAGAGGTTCTGACATTCATCTGTATGAAGGATCACTTCTACAGTTTTGGAACGTGCCAGGGATAATACACCTACGATGGACTTTGCATCCACTACCATGCTGCCGTTATTTTACATCTGCATCGCACTCATAACGGTTCATAATACGTACAAAATCAATGATCTCTTCTGGCTGGTCAAACTTTAACTCTATCTTCTGCATTTTCAGTTCCTCCTGATCGTATATAAAAAATAATCACAACCGGCACCCGTTGGGGATGTGGCTTACAATAAGCCAGGTCCCGGCTGTGCGGGTTATCTTTTGGACATTTTTATGATAACATTCCTTTTTTTTTTAATTCCATGGTAAAATCCTATCATATACAGTAATATTTTTTGATTTTATTAAGGGGAGCAATATATTCTATGAAATTATTGATCGTTGATGACGAAAAACTGACCCGTGAAGGTATTCTTAAAAGTCTTCCTTTGGAAAAACTGGGGATTCACCACACTTTTATGGCAGATGACGGCGTCCACGGCCTTGAGATCGCCCTGAAAGAAAAACCGGATCTTATCTTAACTGACGTGCGCATGCCCCGTATGAGCGGTGTGGAGATGGCAGAAGAAATCCTGAAAGCCCTTCCCAATGCCATTATCCTGTTTATGAGCGCCTACTCAGATAAGGAATATCTGAAAGCTGCTATTAAATTAAAGGCTGTCAGCTATGTGGATAAGCCTCTTGATATGAATGAGCTGACAGAAGCCTTAGCCGAGGGCATCCACCAGTACCGCTCCATGTACACCTCACTGAACGCCCGGTGGATGCATGAAGACAACCTGCGTTCCCAGCTGGCACAGCTTTTAACAGAAACAGATCCGGAAGAACAGGCTCCTGTGATCGGCGCACAATTAAAGCCTCCTGTAGGGGAAAATTCATATTTTACTGCCCTGATCCTGGAATGCCTGACGCCAATATCGGAACTTTCCTCTGACCTGCTTACAGAGATCCGGCGCAGGTTCTGGGCTTATCTGGCAGAAAAAGGCTTCCATGCCCTTGATTTCATTAAAACAGACCGTTTTATCATCTGCTTTATCTACAGCAGTGAAAAACCGGAAAACCGGTTTTAATTGACTGTGCCAACAATCTTATGGAGCATTTTAAAGAACTTTCCTCTTCTTCCTGTCCATGGGACCGGTTGTTCTGGGATTTAAGCGGGCTTCTTTTTCCTTTGAAACAGCAAGAGAGCTTTTAAAACGCAGTTTTTTCCATGAACCAAATACCCTTTTAATGGAAGCAGAAAGCGAAAACAACCGTCATCCCCTGATTGATATTATGATGGATCTGACCGTAGCTCTTACCAATAATAATGAAGAAGACGCACTTGCAGCCGCTGACCGCTTCTATCAGTCTGTATGCAGCAGCCAGAATATCTCTTCCAGCCAGGTCCGTGATCTGTATTTTAAATATCTGGTTAAGTTAGACGAGATCAGCATGTCCAACCACATTTCCCTGTGGCAGAGAGAAGGCCTGGAGTCAGAGTCCATCTGGGAAGGGATCATGGACTGTGCTGCTTTAAAGACCCTCCACCAGTTCTTCTGTGAAAAAATAAAACTGTATTTCAGCCGTCTGGCTTCCAATAAAAGATGAAAACCCTGTTGTATTCCAGATCAAAGAATATCTCCATCAGAATTATGCGGTTCCATCTCTTTCTGTTCCGGATATCAGCGAACATGTACGCCTGTCTCCTACCTATGTGTGTACCCTGTTTAAAAATGAAACCGGTCAGACCTTAAACCAGTATCTTACAGATTACCGCATAAAAATGTCCAAACAGTTTTTAAGTGATCCCCTTATAAGATCACAGACATTTCCGCAAAAGTAGGCTACAGCGACGGAAATTATTACAGCAAGGCCTTCCGCAAGATCGTAGGGCTCTCACCATCTGAATACAGGGAGAAAATGCTTCGATGAATTTTTTAACCGTATCCTTCATTATTATATCTATGACATGCGTTTAAAGAAAAAGCTGGTGGTATCCCATACCATCCTTTTCTTATTCCTACGGCTGTTCTGATCTGTTTCTTTTCTTAAATATCTTCCGGATCGTTATGGATGATACCATCCGCTCCGAACAGGCCCTCAGTTCCCAGTCCGTACTTTCTGTTGAAAACCTTGTTTCCCATGTGACCCATGCTTCTGATACCCTGACTTCTTCCTATGTGATCCGGGATATGTTTGATATTTCCAATGCCCAGGCCCAGGGGCTGATCCCATCCAGAAGCAAGATCAGCAACCTGATGCGTTTAACAGATACACTTACCGATCATTCTCTCATTGAGTCTGTCCGGTTTTATTATGATGACCATACCTATCACCGCCTGGAGCAGTTTAATACCAATGCCCAAAGACTGTTTGTCCCTCTTTCCGAAGTTTCCAGTCCCTGGCTAGAATACTTTAATGCAGAAGGCTGGTCAAAGTTCTTTTTTCCAAAAAGTGCCCTGTCTGAAAAAGAGGCAGATGAAAATGGTCCTTTAGCCTATATCAAGCCTATTTTTTACCGTTCCAACGAAGAAGATGTCCCAAAGATCGCTGCCTATGCAGCCATCTATTTTTCCGAAGATGCCTTTGAAGAGATCCTGAAAAAAGACTCTTCCCTTAAAGGGGAATTTTCTTTTCTGATCAATGATGATCTGGACCTGGTAGCCGCTTCCGACATTTCTCTTTTTTCAGGTAACTTTGCAATTACCGCTTTTGAGTCAGACCCGGATGCCAGCGGACAGTTTCAGTTAGTGAACTACGAGGATTTTTCTGCCTATACAGCCTGTTTCTCTTTAAAAAATACAGACTGGTACATGGTTTCCCTGATCCCCAGGGACCAGATTGCAGGGATCGGTCACTCCGTTGTCCTTAACTTTGCCTTTACCTATGGTATGATCGCCCTGTTTGCCCTTTTTATCGCCTATAAACTGTCTGAGTCTATTGCAGACCGTATTATTGGCGTAGCCCTGCAGATGGAGACCATACGAAAAGGACGGCCGGAGCCTTTAGAACTGACAGCTGCGGGAAATGACGAGATCGGTGTTCTTTCAGGAACCTATAATTATATGACTGCGGAGATCAATCAATTGATGGATTATGAAGAAAAAGCAGCCACCGAACTGCGAATCGCGGAATTTCGCGCCCTCCAGGCACAGATCAATCCCCATTTTCTCTATAACACCCTGGATATGATCAACTGGCTGTCCCAGTCCGGGCAAAGCGAAAAAGTAACGGAAGCCGTCCAGGCTCTTACCCGTTTCTACCGCCTGACTTTAGGAAGCAAAGACCTGATCAGCACCGTCCAGGACGAAGTGACCCATGTTTCCCTTTATATGCAGCTTCAGAACATGCGCTACAACAACTGTGCGGAATTTATTGCGGACGTTCCGCCGGAGCTTGACCATTTTTCCATCCCGCGGCTTACCTTTCAGCCGATCGTGGAAAACGCCCTCCTTCATGGCATTATGATGAAAGAAGAAAAAAAGGCACCATCCTTCTTACAGGCTGGCGCGAAGAAAATGATATTGTTTTTGTAATTTCGGATGATGGGGCCGGTATTCCTCCGGAAAAGCTGGACTCTCTTTTAGATGAACGCACCCAGGCAGCCGTAGGCTCCTCTTCCCGCCATGTAGGCGTATCCAATACCAACCTGCGTCTTAAAAGCCTGTACGGCAGCGGATACGGCCTGTCTTTCACCAGTGTTCCCGGACAGGGCACAGAGGTGACGGTACGTATACCGGCCCAGGAGGAAGAAGAATTTTAAATAACTAGATCCCCTTCCTGCGAAATGTTTCCCGGAAAAATTCTGCATCTTCCAGGGAATTTTTCCATCCATATTTCTTTAGATCTACTTTGTTGTCCATAGAGACTTCTATCCCTTCTTCTTCCAGGAGTATCCGCTGAAGACCCGGATGCTCAAAAGAAG
>ENA-OPZN01000214-OPZN01000214.1-human-gut-metagenome-genome-assembly--contig:-NODE-214-length-22024-cov-4.180664_pt1 | contig 22024 bp, 40 predicted proteins | sample MGYA00242483_ERZ504503 | MGnify/ENA primary metagenome ERZ504503 (study PRJEB26092, sample SAMD00036285) | human gut metagenome | host: Homo sapiens | study: EMG produced TPA metagenomics assembly of... | reverse complement strand
CCCCCCCCAACCGGAAGAGGTGACGGCATGAAGGTGAAGGACAGGTACTGGGAGGTCGAGAACTCGATCCGCTTCGCGAACCCGGAGAAAACGACCCGGCCGCTGCTGTGCGAGCCGAAAGTGTCCGAGGACGGCGTGCGTATCCGCCTGTGGCTGCGCGACCTCACGGGAACGGGGGCCGGCGGCGCGATCGTCCTACTGTCTCGTCATGAGGCGGCGGTCATGGCGAACGCGATCAACACCCGGAGCAACTGGATCGGCGAGAAAACCAGCGACATGCCGCGCATCGGCGTGAGCGTCACCGAGACCTCCACGATAATCCGGTTCATGGAATGCGAAGGAACGGGACACATCGCACTCCCTCTGGCGGATGGCGAGCGTTTGGCGTCGTGTCTGCACGACATGGCCGACGGCTGCTGGCGTGCCCACTGCGGATACGTGCCGGAGGCGGCGAAATGAAGTGGCGCATCGTCTCCGCAATCATCTACCTCATATGCGCACTCATGGACATACCCATGGGCGTCATCCACAAGAATTTGTGGGAGATCACATGCGGCGTGCTTTTTCTCACCCTCGGTCTCAACCAATTCAACCAATGGCGAAACGAACGAGGCGCACGCCACCCATCCACCGACATCCCGCCGGCCGCCCCGCCCCGGCCTGAACTCAGCATCACGGCCGATCCCGTCGTGTATCGCGATCCCGTCTCTGGAGAGCGGTTCGCGGTAGTGACGATCTCCAATACGGTCTGTCTATGGGACTCCAGCGCCCAAGACGCATTGACGACAGCCTATTCGGAAATCTTGTGGCTAGGAAATGGGCAGGGCGAGCGTACCAGCACCACCGCCAACGCTCTGAATCAACAAGAGGCTTGTGGTCATGATCGCGAAGATCGATAGTGATTCGTCTCGCATGCGCCGCTGGACGCCGCGTAAAGGCGGAGGTAGTCACCCATTTGACAATGACGGTGGCCTTCTCTCTGTTCTGTTCGAGTTGAATGCCGATCGTATCGCCGTTGGCCAATGCATCGGTGCTGTCGCGCAGGTCTTCGCTCTTCAGCCGAGTGCATCCGTCAATGGGCGCGATCCAAGCGGAGAGCATTACGTAACCGCCATATGTCGAGGCCTTCACGATGCAGGCGTTCCGGTTTGCCTTCAGCCGCGTCACTTGGATGTGAACCGCTTCGACCGGTCTCATGGTCTCGGCTCGCACGATCTGCCATATCAGCAGCGCGAACGTCGGAACCGCCAGAGCGTTCACGAGATTCTGCAACCAGTCCCATATGTCCATTGATTCTTCCTTTCCCCGCATGCAGCGGATTGTTTGTGTTGCAGCTTCAAGCCTACGCGGCACGGGGAAAGGGCCTTATCTTCCGAAAGGAACCCTCATGATCTTGTTCGTCATCTCCATCGTCCTGCTGCTCTTCAGCGCCGCCGTCACCGGCGTCGCTCTGTCCAACAACGTCAAGGGGGCCGGCATCGGCCTCATTCCGGGCCTCGTCGGATTGCTGCTGCTCATTCCCGCATGTCTGTACTCCGTGGACGTGGGCGAGGTCGCGGTCATCCGCAACATGGGCGGCAGTCTGGCCGGTCATTCCGAGACGCGGGCTTCCATTGGAAGACGCCGTGGCAGAGCGTCATCAAATACGACACCCGTAACAACCTCATCAACTTCTACAAGGACACCGATTACAAGTACGACGGCGGCAGCGCGGTCGGCAAGCAGGTCACCGTCAACGACAGGAGCGGCGCTTCGGCCGACATCGACATCCAAGTCAACTACAGCCTTGATCCGAGCGCGGCCGAATACCTGTACTCGGAGTATGGCAAGCAGCAGACGTTCACGCAGAACTACATCAGCAACGATCTGCGTTCCGTGGCGCGCGAACAGTCAGGGAGGTTCGACACCCTGACGATGCTCACCAATCGCGGCGAGTACACGAAGGCGGTGCAGGATGTGCTGGCGGCGAAGTGGAGGAAGATCGGCCTGACCGTCGAGCAGGTCAGCGTGCAGGACGTGCGCTACGGCGAGGCCGTCACCAAGAAGTACACGGAGGCGCAGGCCGCCGAGATCGACAAGCAGAAGGCGCTCAACGAGCAGCAGGTCGCCAAGACCGAGGCCGAGACCAAGAAGATCAAGGCGCAGGGCGAGGCCGACGCCAACGCCGTGCTCAACGAGAGCCTGACCGACAACGTGCTCAAGCAGCATTACATCGACGCTCTGTCCAACGCGGACCAGCTCGTCGTCGTCCCCGACGGCGCGGACACACTCGTCCAGACCAAGTAGGGGTGGCGGTCATGTTCAAGCGTTATCCGTACACCATCGGCCTGTTGACCGTCATATCGTTCGTCGTCTGCGTGGGATGGCTGTTCACTCACGATGCCTGCATGCATCCGATCGGCAATGGCCTCGCCGCGTTCTGGGCGTTCGTGGAATGCCCCGTGGTGTTCGTCGCACTGTTCGAGGAGGCCGGCGAATGAACTTCGATGCACTCGTCTGGCAGCAGTGGGTGATCCTCGGATACGCGCTGCTCGAACACTTCATACTCATCGGCACGCTGCGCGAAACGAAGGCCAAGCCGGGAGCGCTTGTGTACCAGTTGCTCAGGCTCGTCATTCTCTGCGCGCTCGTGCTGACCATTTAAGGCTTGCCCGCCGCCATTGCGACCTTCCTTCCGATGCGGCGGGCGGCGACAAGGAACAAGTCGTTAACACCACCTCTCTCAATGATCGCGCCGCCGGTTCTCCCCACCGGCGGCGCGCCAAGGGCGGGCAGGTTCGCCCCCGGTCGAGATTCGCGTCAGATGGGCGCGGGCAAAGACCGGGAAGCCGTTCGATTCGGCCGCCGTCCACTGCGATCGCGTCAACGTCGCCCCCTCGCACGCCACTGACAGGACAACGCCGAAGCCCGTGCGAGCGGGGAGCGATGGACACGGCAGGCCCCGACTCCTGCGGCCGTAACGACCGAGCCCAGCGCGACCGCAACCCGCATACTCCGCGCACAAGGAAAGGAACACGCATGGCATCACAGCCGCCACCGGACGAATACGACCACAGGGAAGAGGGGCTCAGCCTGTTCGAGTGGCCCCTGAGCGACGAGGCGCGGCACATGGGAGCCGGCGAGCTCCTGGACTCGCTCATCGACGCGATCCGCCAACTCAACGCCGACCCGCAGTGGGATCGCACGCTGATCTTCCCCCGCTTCGGCGACGTGGTCGTAGACCGCGGCCGACGGCAGGTGTCCGCGCGCTGCATGTGGAAGATCAAGCCCGATTACCAAAGGAAAGGAACCAAGAAATGACCGACGAGATCACGCTTGAGGAGCGTCTGGCGAAGGAGCTGGCCGGCCGGCTGCTCGGCTGCACCGACGACATCGCCGGGGAAGACGAGGAAGACGACGAGACCCTGGCCGAGCTGGAGCACATGCGCGACGTGGCCGACAAGGCCTATGCGGCGCTCTCCGACCTCGCCCTGCACTGCCACAACCGCCGCGAAGACGTGGCATGGGGCATCGCGCGCCGCGCAGCCGAGGACGCGCACGCCCTCGCCACGTTCGTCGGCGACTGGATCGAGGACATGGAGGACGAGGACTAGTGGCCGGCGAAACCGTCATCACGATCATCGGCAACCTCACCGCCGACCCCGAACTGCGCACCCTGTCCAACGGCAATCCGGTCGCGTCGTTCACGATCGCCAGCACGCCCCGCACCTACAACCGCCAGACGCAGCAGTACGAGGACGGCACGGCGTTGTTCCTGCGCTGCTCGGCGTGGAACGACCTCGCCCGGCACGTCAGCCAATCATGCTCGAAGGGCATGCGCGTGATCGCCCAGGGCCGCCTCTCCCAACGCTCGTATCAGGCGCAGGACGGCACCAACCGCACCGTGGTCGAAATGACCGTGGACGAGATCGGCCCCAGCCTGCGGTACGCGACCGCGCAGGTCACGAAACAGGGCGGCCACAACGGCTATCAGGGCGGCGGCACCTACGGCAACCCGAACGGCCAGCCCCCGCAGCCCCCGCAGCAGACGACACCGCCGCCGGCGTCCGACCCGTGGGCCAACGGCGGCAGCGGCCACACGCCGGACATGTTCGCCGCCGACACCGGCGACCCGGAATTCTAGAAAGGACGCGCTCATACCCGACGAAATGAGCCCGCTGAGCCTGCTGGACTTCAACAGCTCGTGCGCGAAGATCAAGCAGGCGGCCGTGGACTTCCGCCGCGCGGTCAACCACAAGATGCAGCTCGAAACCAAAGACGCCTACCTCGACAAGTTCCACCAGATCGACCCGTACACCGAGGCCGTGTACGACACGGACGCGCTCGCGCAGCACATCATCGACTGCGCCGAGGTCATCAACCGGCTGCTCACCTATCCGAAGGACGCACGCCGCGCGGTCCTGTACGACAACCTCCACGACAGCCTCGCCACGTTCGAGGAAAGCGCGCCCGACTATCCCGATCCCGACGACGATGCGGACGAGACCGACAGCGGGGAGGCCGTCGATCCGAACACCGGCGAGATCAAATAACCCATCACATTGAGAGAGGTTCAACCATGACTTGGTTCATGATCGACGACGGCATCTACGACGCCCCGCAATGCGAGGAGCTTCCATTGTCCGCGATGGGCCTGTGGACGATGGCCGGCAGCTACGTCGGCCGCCAACTGCGCCACGGCGACTACGACGGGGCCATCACCATGCAGCGCGTCAGGAAGCTCGGCGGCAGCCCGAAGCTCGCCCGCCAGCTCGTGGACGCCGGCCTGTGGCGCGAAACCGAGCCGGACGTGTTCGAGATCGTCGCCGCCAACCCGGACGGCACCATGCTCTGCAAGTACGCGGCCACCAAGGAACTACAGGAAAAACGCGCCCGCGCCGGCCGTGCCGGAGGCAAGGCGTCCGGCCGCTCGAGACGAAGCAAAAACGAAGCAAACGCCTCAAGCAACAGTGAAGCAAACGCGAAGCAAATGCTTCAACCGGACGAAGCAAAAGGTGAAGCACTTGCCGAAGCAAAAGGTGAAGCAAACGCGAAGCAAACCGGCAAGCAAAAACGAAGCACCCTTACCTATACCTATTCCCATACCGATATAACCTCCCCCAACCCCTCCGCGCCGACGCCGACGCCGACACCGGTGTCCGAGTCGGAGCCGGAGCGCACCACCATGGCCGAACTCGAGGCCAGGATGCTCGAAGACCAGTTCGAGACCGCATGGAACGCCTACCCGCGCCACACCGGCAGCAAAACCGAAGCCAAGAAGGCGTGGAACCTCGCCATCCAAGGCGTCGCAGGCCGGCCGCCGGCCGACCCCAGACAGCTCATCGGCAGCGTCATCGCCTACGCCAAAACCATCGACGAACCCAAATACGCGCCCAACATGAGCCGATGGCTACGCCAAGGCGCATACACGGACACCATGCCCGACCAGCCGAAGCCCTATCGGCACGCGCTGCCCGACGGCACCGTCATCGACGACCGGTGGATCACCGGCCACATCCGAGACCACGTACCGGCCGGCACCTTCACCGACGCGATGAGAACCGACTTCTGGGCCTGCGTAAAAACCGGCTTCGACCCGGAACAAAAAGCCAAGGAAATCATCAACGAATGCCAACGAAAGGCCCAGAGATGAGCACCAAACCCACCGACGAAACCCGCCGCATCGTACAACGGCGAGACCGATACCGATGCGCCATATGCGACCGGGAAACCGGCAGCCACTGGAGCGGCGACAGCATCCACCACAGGGAACCGCGAAGCCACCCCTTCGACCGGCTCCACCAGCCCGAAAACCTGCTCCAACTCTGCGGCAGCGGCACCACAGGATGCCACGGATGGGTCCACGCCCACCCCAAGCGCGCCTACCAGCTCGGCTACCTCGTCCACATGGGCGAAGACCCCGACACCATCCCCGTCTACTACCGCACCGGCGGCTGGCAGCAGCTCAACGCGGACGGCACCCGCACCCCGGCCGAACCACCCTCGGACCAGCCCGACTACATCCCCGACATCAAGGAAACCAAGAAAGGAACCCAAGAATGAACACCACCAAGACCACGACCGTAGGCGGCCAGACCATCCCACTCGACCCGCCGACACCACCACGCAAGCCGCACAAGCTGCTGTGGATCGACCTGGAAACCACCGGCATCAGCCGCACCGACGCGAAAATCCTCGAAATCGGCATGATCGTCACCAACCTCGACGGCACCGAAGACGGCGACCGGTTCATCCTCCCCGTCCGTCCCGACCATGTGAGCCTCTACGACCTCGACCCCAAGGTGCTGCGCATGCACCTCGACAACGGGCTACTGGACACCGTCATGGAAACCGAACCCGAAGAATTCGGATACGCGAACGTCGCCCGCAACCTCGGCGCATTCCTCGACACCGAGGCATCCCAGTACGTGCTCCACCCGGCCGCACCAACGTGGACTACGACATCGACGTACTCACCAACCAACTCGGCCCCCATCTCCACCCCGACTGGCTCCGCCAGCTCACCAACCACAGAAAACTCGACCTCAGCACCTACCGGATCAGCGACCTAGCCCTCGACCACAACCCCTACCAAAACCACGCAGGCACCCACCGAGTCCAAGACTGCATCCGCCGAGACCGCAACGACTACGCCAACTACCTCGACATCATGCGAGCCGGCATCCAAGGAACCCAATCATGAACCCCCGCAAACGAATACCCGCAACCCTCACGGCGATCCTCGCCATCCTCGCGCTCACGGCATGCGGAGAAACACCCAAAGGCGACGTCCAGGGCACCGTGAACAACCCCGACCCCGGATACGTCCGCTGGTACGAACTGCCCGACGGCAGCGCGGCCGTCCGATGCTTCTCCGACTCCGGCGGAGCGTCATGCGACTGGGAACACATCAAACTCAAGGACAAGCAATGAGCACCCACACCACAACCCCCGCCCCGCAGACCATCGAACTCATCCGCCGCCTCCTGGAAGCAGCCCACCGACCCGAACCGGCCAACGATCCGACCATCTGCGCGATCTGCGGCGCACCGCTCACCGACACCACGTCATCCATCTGCCCCGACTGCCAAGAACTCGAAAAGGACTGGTAAGCATGCACACCACCACAAGGGCCGACGACCACACAGGAAAGGAACCACGATGAGCTTCCACCAATGGCTCGAAACCCAGCTCGCCGACATACGCCAGGCACAACTCGACGCCACGCTGCAAGGAAACAACCCGCTGATCCAAAACGACCTCCATCAAAGAACGCTGCCTGACGGAAGTACTTGAAGCATACGAATCGATGGAGGGAACACGATGAGCATCATCACCAACGAGATCGAGGAACGCTACCCCTACCCAGACAACGGCGAGCGCCCGACCGGCATCACCAGTCTCGGCCAGTGCCTCGCGTCGCGCAAGGCGTACAGGGCCGGCGTATGCCGCAGGAATACCGATAGGGAGATCGACGCGGCGGCGCTCGCCGTCTATACGGGTACGTCGGGCATGGGCTTCGAGGAGGTGGAGCCGTTGTGGTCGAAGTTGAACCCTGACGCGAAAGAGCAGTATCGGCGGCTTGCGTGGTTGGCGATCACTGCCGCACGGACGGAGGCGTTGAAGTGAGTAGTCAGTATTGCAGGCCCACGGGTTCCGATCCGGTATGGCATTGCCCGGTCTGCGGGCAATGGTGGCGGCTTGATCTGCCCTGCGGTGACTTCTGGGAGCCTATGAGCAGTCTGACCGCGTTCCTGTTCTACCACGTGAAATGGAAGGCGGAACGCAAACACAGAAAGGCGGGCATATGACGCGCATTCGGATCATGTGCGATCGGACGGACGGCACCACCATCAAACTCGGCGACATCGAAACCGACAAGACCGGCAATACGATCTACTCGGCGCACCGCAGCCTCACGCAGGACGACATGTACCGGGACACCGCCACCCTCGCCCTGCTGCGCTGGATAACCCACCTCGAACAATTCAGCCAAATCACCAACCAAACCAAGGAAGACGCATGAGCATCGACATGACGCAACAGGCGTTGAACGCGCTCGCCGCCGCCGGACTCGGCAACGACAGTCCGGCCGAAGCCTACGTGATCGGATACGCCCAAGGCCATGACGACGCGCTCGCGCTCGCCATTCGCATCGAGCAAACCATCACGGCCACGCCCCTCACTCCCGACGAGATCGAACGACTCGCCATCAACCTCTGGGAACACAACGGCGAGCGCCCGATCGTGTATGAGAGCGGCAAGCGCATCGCCGACCGTGAGCTCGAATGGTGGAAACAGGTCGCGGTGAGCGCATGGGGTTTTATCAACGGAACGGAGAAGGAACAATGAGGAACGGCAGACCATACGCCATCAAGATCGCGCCCGCTGCGGTGATCGCCTTCGCGGCGCTCGCCGTCGGTTACGGGCTCGGTGAACAGGCGCAGCTCGGTGAACAGGCGCAGCTCGGCGAACGGGATGTGCAGACCGTCACGCAGGAGGTGCGGCAGACCGGCGACGTCAAACGCCTGTGCATGACCGTCAAGACCGGCGAGCGCATCGACGCCATAAGCTGCGAGCTCATCGACCCGCTGAGCGGAGGCGTCAAATGAGACCACGACTCACTTACGCGCAGAAGAGTGTGCTGCTCCAGCTCGTCAACCACGGCGACATGCAGCCCGCCGACGGCAACCACAAACGCACCTTCCAATCCCTGGAGGAACGCGGATACACGCAAGACGTCGGATACGGACGCTATGCCATCACCGAGGCCGGCCGTCGCGCGCTGCAAAAGGACTTGTCATGAAACGCCTGAGCATCGTCTTCACCTGCGACAGCGAACCAATCGGCCTCTACGAGATCGAACGCAGACTCAGGACGGCGGGCTTCACAAGGCCGCAGGCCGGTTCGATCATGGACGCCGAACAGTCCGACGAACTCGCCGAAGCCTACGAACAAGGCAAACAGGCCGTGTTCGACGCCATGAACCACTTCGACGAACTCGCCATCGTGGAACGCGCCAACCCCTACCGAAAGGACGGCCGATAACCCATGGACTGGCGACATCAGGCCGCATGCCGCGACCACGACCCCGAACTCTGGTTCAGCGGCAAACCATACGAACAGGCGGCCGCGCTCGCCATATGCCGGTCATGCCCGGTCATCGGCGAGTGCCGCCGGTTCGCCGACGAGCACAACCGGATCAACGGCTACCAGTTGCAGGGCATCTGGGGCGGCCGCCGGTACGGGGTCAAATGACGACCCAAGAAAGGAAATCTTATGAACAACATCGACGCCAAAATCACCGCCTGGCAGCTAGGCCCCGTCACCATCATGCGAGGCACCGCCACGCCCGGCCGTGACGTGACGCACCCGGAATGCTTCGGCCGGTTCACCGTCGTCGCCCTCTCCTACGGCGGCGCGATCCGCAAGTGCATGCGCCGCGTCGCCCAAATGTGCGCCAAGCACTCCGCATGCGAACAGCTCGACCGGCAGGAGGCACGGGCGTGAGAGTCACCGAAGGCGTCAGGAAGATCATCGTGGAATGGCACGGCAAGGGCGTGCCGCCGGAAGAGACCGCGCGATCCCTGCGCATCCCCATCGACGAGGTGAAGGCCATCATCCTGCAAGCCCACCCGGCATCCGCGCCGGAAAAACCCGCCGGCATCGGCGACAATAGAAGAGAAAGTTAAGGAAAGTCAGCAAACCGTTGAAAACAAGCCGTTCCCGGCCAATCCACCACGTCGGGAACGGCTTCGGGAAAGTAAAAGCCCCCACCTTTCGGCAGAGGCTCGCATTGTCCAACAAGCGAGTATAGCACCAGCGAAAAGGCGGGGATGATGGAACAACGAACATGCGCGGCCTGCGGCAAAGCGGCCGGCGACGCGAACCTGTGCAAGGAATGCGTCAAGGACTGGGCGAAACGCCTCGCATGGCTCCTGAAGGCCGGCATGCCAGCCCTCCAGCAGATCGCCTACAAACAAGCCACCACCCGCGAACGCTCGCCACGCCACGGCAACAGGGCATACGCGGCCCCGCCGGTCAACGAAGCCGCCCAAGCCCTGTACTCCGCAGTGGAGACGCACCTGCAACTCACCGGCGGCATGCTCGGCGTCAAACCGATCGGCCACGACCGATACGACCGGCCCCGCACCCTCATGCAATGGGCCGACATCACCCGCCTGCTGCTGCACCACATGCCCGACCTCGCACGACTCGACACGGCCGGCGACCTATACGCGACCTGATCCGCCTATCGGAAAAGGTCGAAACCGCCACCACGCACGCCGGCGAGCGCCGTCTTGTCGGCGTATGCCCCAACTGCCTGAACACGAAGGGGGACGACGACGAGCCGATACGCACGCCGATCTACGCCGCCCGCTCCGCGCGGTATACGGTGTGCCCCGAATGCGGCGCATGGCTCGACTTGAAGCGCGTGCGGTTGGAGTACCTGCGCAGCGCGGGGCTCATGCACATCACGCGCACGCAGGCCGACGCCGCCCGATGGGTGCGGGAGAACACGGGTGGTGAGCGTGACGGGCAAGGACTTGGCGACTGGCGCAGCCGGGCAAGATGCCGTCCACGCGGCGCATCGACCGGCATTATTGGGAGTGGAACATCATGGAGCTGTTGGCCTGCGCGCAGGATCGCGCCGAGCGCGACGGCGGCGACGTTTGAACGTGAGACGGTTTCGTGTTACGCTGTCGCGTGTAATCGGAGTATCGGAAAAGCCTGTCCCATCGGGGATGGGCTTTTTTCGTATCCGATCCCCTTGGATGGTTGGCCGAGCGGTCGAAGGCACCCGCTTGCTAGGCGGGCAGGCATGACAACCGACCTCATGCTTCGCGGGTTCGAATCCCGCACCATCCGCCAGCCGCCGCCGGCACCGTGCGCAACCGGCGTATGCGGCACCCGAGAAACCACCACAGACAGACGCCTCGCCGGCGGTTCTTTCCTCTTCTTCCCGCCGGCGAGCGCAGTCTGTCGATCCGTACAGGCGTTCGATTGGAGGCGTGCGTGGGCAATCCGCGGTACAGCAATGGCTATCGCCGCCGGCGCGAGCGCGAGCGGTGGCGGCACATGCGGGCCGACTGCTACATCTGCCATCGGCCCATCGACTACGAGCTCAAGGCACCGCATCCATACAGCTTCGTCGTGGACGAGACCATCGCCCTGGCGCGCGGCGGCACGCTCACGCACGACAACAGCGGGCCCGCGCACCGATGGTGCAACGCCATCAAAGGCACGCACAGCCTGGCATGGGCGCGCGAGCGCGTCGCCCAGCTCATCGCCCAGGGCAAGGCCCCACAGCGCACAGAGCCAACCCAATCCGGGCCGATCCGCTGCTCGGACTGGTTCGGGGGTGGGGAGTAGACCCCACCCGGCCCCGCCGGGGCGACCACGGGCAAAGCGCCGTTTTTCCCCCGGGCTTTTTTCCACACTTGAACGGAGGCCGTCTTGGTGTCCAGAACGTCGAAGACCCCTCGCTCGAAGAGCGCGTCGAAGTCCCATAGGGTCAGCAACGCCGCCGCTTCCGGGGATCGCCGCCGCCTCCTGGTGGCGATGCGCAACCTGATCGCCGAAAAGCTCGACGAAGGGTCGATAAGCTCACGCGACCTCGCGTCATTGACGAAACGGCTCGCGGACATGAGCGCCGAGATCGAGGCGATCGACAAGGCGTCGAACGGGCACGATCCGGCCATGCAGGCCCTGGACACGGAGGACGAACGATTGGATGAACACGAGGATTGACGGGGCGAGCTGCCAGATCATCCCCGACGATTTGTACACGAGCGGAGAGCCGAGCCTGAACAACCTCGCCGCAGCGGCGGGCGACCGGTTCGACGTCTGGCAGCGGCAGATCAACCGGATCATCCTCGCGAAAAGCGCCGACGGCTTCTGGAGCGCCCGCAACGCCGTCTTGTCGATCCCGCGCCAGACCGGCAAGACCTACGACATCGGCTGGGTCGCGATCCACCGCGCCGCCCGAACCCCCGGCATGCGCATCGTGTGGACGGCCCAGCACTTCAGCGTCATCAAGGACACGTTCGAAAGCCTGTGCGCGATCGTCCTGCGCCCCGAAATGAGCGGTCTCGTTGACCCCGACCACGGCATCAGCCTCGCCGCCGGCAAGGAGGAAATACGCTTCCGCAACGGGTCGCGCATCTTCTTCCGCGCGCGAGAACGAGGCGCATTGCGAGGCGTCAAGAAGATCGCCCTGCTCGTCATCGACGAGGCCCAGCACCTGTCGGACTCGGCGATGGCGTCGATGCTGCCGACCCAGAACCGCGCCTGGAACCCCCAGACCATCTACATGGGCACCCCGCCCGGGCCAAGGGACAACGGCGAAGCGTTCACCCGCCTGAGGGACAAAGCGCGCGCCGGCCGCACCCACTCGACCCTCTACGTCGAATTCACCGCAGACCGCGACGCCGACCCCCTCGACCGCCAGCAATGGAGGAAAGCCAACCCCAGCTACCCCGCCCACACCAGCGACGAATCCATCGCCAACCTGTGGGAAAACCTCACCGGCGACGACTTCCGCCGCGAAGCCTCGGCATCTGGGACGAACACGCCCTCAGCCAAGCCATCGACCGCCGCCAATGGGAGGAAGCCACCATCGAGCGCCGCCGCCCCGGCGGCGTCATGAGCTTCGGCATCGACATGAACCCCCAACGCACACGCCTGACCATCGGCGCATGCATGCGCTACGACGACAACACCGCCCACATCGAACTCGCCGAATACAGGGACACCAACCAAGATGGCACCATGTGGGCCGTCAACCTCATCGACAAGGTCTGGGAACAAACCGCCGCGCTCGTCATCGACGGGCAAAGCCCCGCCACCGCGCTCCTGCCCGACCTCGCCCAGGCCGGCGTCACCGTCACCGTCACCGCCGCCACCGACATGGGCCGCGCCTGCGGCCGCCTCCAGGACATGCTCAGAGACGGCACCCTCACCCACCTGCCCGAAGACGGCCAACAACCACTCTGGCAAGCCGCCAACAAAGCCACCACACGCCCCATCGGCAAAAACGGACTCTTCGGATGGAACCGACCCGACGACGACACCGACATCAGCCCACTCAACGCCGTCACCCTCGCCCTCCACGGGGCCATGACCACCAGAAGAGACCCCACCCAAGAAACGGAGACATGGTTCTAATGCCCGCCACCGACCACAACGGCCTCGCCATCACCAACCCCGCCACCCAAGACGCCTACCTCGCCGTCCAATCCGCCAACATCACCCGCATCAAAGGCGTCGAAGACGACGACATGCCCACCATCCAAAAACTCCTCACAACATGGCGCGACCACTACGCACGCAACATGCTGAGAGCCGAATACTACCAAGCCCGATACCGATACAACGGCGTCGCCTACAGCATCCCCAAAGAAATGCGCGCCCTCGCCAAACCGATGATCGGATGGCCCAACAAAGCAGTCCGAGCGCTCGCCGACCTCAACGTGTTCGAGGGCTTCGACGCGCCCGACCCGCTGCAGGCGCAGGTGGACGAGCTCGTGGACGACAACGCATGGGACACCGACGTCTCCGAGGCGATCACCAGCGCCTACATCCACGGATGCAGCTTCATCACCGTGTGCGAAGACCCCGACGAACCCGGCCGCATCCTCATGCTGCCCCGCTCGGCCGACTGGAGCGCGGGCATCTGGGACCGCCGACGCCGCCGCCTCGGCTCGGCCTTGACCATCACCGACAAGGACGACAGAACCGGGCGCATCACCGCATTCACCGCATGGCTGCCCGGCAAGGTCTACGAAATCGACGACAGCGAAGGCCAGTGGACGGCGCGGACGATCGAAACCCACCTCGACCGGCCAAGCGTCGTGCCCCTCGTCAACGACGCCCAGTCCTACCATCCGCTGGGCAACAGCCGCATCACCCGCACGCTCATGAACCTGACCGACTTCGGCCTGCGAACCATGGTGCGCATGGAGGCCACCGCCGAATTCTATGCAGCCCCCCGCGTGTGGTTCATCGGAGCGTCGAAGAAGTTCACCGACGACACATGGAGCAGCATCGTGAGCGTCATGAACGGCATGCCCGCCAACAAGAACGGCGACAAGCCCACCATGCAGCAGCTCCAGCAGGCATCCATGACCCCGCACGCCGACATGCTGCGCACCATCGCCCTCATGGTCAGCTCCGAAACCGACATCCCCGTCAACGACCTCGGCATCACCATGGACAACCCCGCCAGCGCCGAAGCCATGGCCGAAGCCGAACGCAAACTGTCCCGCACCGCCGACCGGCAAAACAAACGCTTCGGCCGCGCGTTGAAGGAAGCCATGAGCATCGCACTGGCCTATCAGGGCGCAGACCCCGACGCATTGCGCGAACTGCGACCCATCTGGGCACCGGTCAAGGAAACCAGCGACGCCGCCCGCGCCGACTGGTACCAGAAGGTCGCATCCAACAACCCCGCCTTCGCCGACAGCGACGTGGGACTCACCCGCGCCGGCCTGACATGGGACGAGATCAAGGCCCACCGGGCCTACGAACGCCAGCAGCGCACGCAGCAATCCATCGACGAGCTCAGGGCCAAACTGACGATCGCCAAGACCGACGGCAAGGAGGCCGAAGCCAATGAGCAGCAAACCGGCCAACCTGCCGCTGAACAACCTCACTCCACAGCAGCGCCAAGCATTCCAAACCCATCTTGACGACCTCTGGGACGACTATCAGGACGCGCTCGCCGACCTGTCCCTTGAGGCCAAGCAGCTCGCGGCCGGAGTTGCGTGGGACAATTTTGAAGACCCGCTGCACTACCTTCGCACGGAAGTGTTCGAGACCTACGCGGATCGCGCCAACCAAGTCGCCAACGACTACTATGACGCGGTGCGCTCCGCATGGGCAGAAGCCGCCGGCGTCGACCTGCCGGCCTACACGCCATCCCGAGTGAGCGCGGATCGCGCCTTCTGGCAGATCGTCGGAGGATACAACAGCACCGACCACGTCGGACTCAAATTCGTGGACGTCATCAACCACCACAGTCGCGCTGGGCTGACGATGGACGACCTATGGGCCATGAAGACCGACGGATACGGACAAGACGAATGGATGAACCTCGCCGCCGACATCGTGGGCGTCACAGCACGACTCACGGCCAAATTCAACGGCGAGCACGATCCCTCGCAACCGCGCTACGCCCGCGTTCCGGTCGGCCCGACCTGCGCGTTCTGCATCCTCATGGCCTCGCGAGGCTTCGTCTACTGGAGCGAGGAAAAGGCCGGCGGACGGGACAATCGATATCACAAGAACGACGACTGCCGCATCGTATCCAGTTGGGGAGAAGCCCACGTCAAAGGCTACGACCCGGAAGGCATGAAAGCCCGATACCTGCAATGCCGCAAGACGATCGCCGGCATGCTCAATCGCGACGAATATGGAAAATACGTCGCCCGTATGAAGGACGCAGGTAAAGACGAAGACGAGATAGACGACTACAACCTGTGGACGACGCATCGCATCACCGAGGAAATGAGCCAGCGCGACCGTCGATGGCTGTACGACGGCACCACGCCGGAACCCTCCGTGGAAAGCGCAAGGGCGTGGTCCGAACTTCAGAAGCACGAACGCAAAACGCTCGACGCCCTCAAAGACAACGGGTTTGCCGTGACAGTGCGCGAAAGAAGCGACAAACAAGGCGTGAAGACATCAGACGCCATCATCAACGGTAAACGAGTGGACTTCAAAGCGCCGGAAGGACACGGCAAAAACACCATAGACCAGCTTCTCCGATCCGCAGCCCGCCAAGGAGACGCCGCAGTCATTCATCTGCAAAAGGAAAGAACGGAACTGGACGCCGAAGCCTGCAAAGACTACATACGGTCATCGCTTCGACGCAGACGTCTCGACTACGTTCTGCTCATCGACTACGACGGGAACATCGTCAGGGTCGAACGCGATACGGAAACGGCTTCTCACTCCCAGAGCCAATAACGGGTTCGAGGTAGAGAAGCCAAGACAATTCCAGTCTAACAGATTTTCAGCCACCCGCACGGGCGGCTTTTTTAATGCCCGGAAAGGCTCAACCACAAGGAGAACAACCATGTTCCTCACCCCCACACCCCATCACATCCGATTCGTCGCGGCCCCGCCGGAAGGCGGCGAGTCCACCGGCGGCACCGGGCAACCGCCGGCATCGGCCGGCACGGAGAACGCCGGCGATCCGATCGACTGGGAAGCCAAATACAAGGAAGCGCTCGGCCACTCGCGCGACTGGGAAAAGAAAGCGAGGCCAACAAGGCCGCCGCCGACGAGCTGGAAAAGCTCAAGGAATCCCAAATGAGCGAAACCGAGAAGGCCGCCAAGCGCACGCAGGAACTCGAAGCGCAGGTAGCCGCCTACAAGGCCAAGGAACAGCAGGCCGACTGGAAGGCGCAGGTGTCGGCCGAGACCGGCGTACCCGCCGACGTGATCGAAGGCGACAGCCTCGAAGCCATGCAATCGCACGCCAAGCGCATCCACGAGCTGCTCAACCCCAAACCCAAGGCCCCGGCCGTGCACGGCGCTGACCGCCAGCCGTCCGGCAAAGGCCCGAACGAGAGCATGGTCAACTACCTGCGCAACCTCGGCCTCTAACCGGCCAACACCTCCTCACCCCTCATCTGAAAGGAAACCATCATCATGGCACTCGATACCAGCAAGGTGCTGCTCCCCAAGGAAGTAGCCACCGTCATCACCAAGCGCGCCAAGGACACCAGCACCATCGCCGCACTGTCCCCGAGCGAACCCCAGCTCTTCCTCGACAAGGACTACATGGTCTTCACCGGCAATTCCGAAGCCGAGGTCGTCGCCGAAGCGCGCAGAAGTCCAGCTACGAGGAAACCCTCACCCCGGTCGTCGGCAAGCGCTTCAAGGTGCAGACCACCACCCGCCTCAGCAACGAGCTCCAGTGGGCCGACGACGACGCCAAACTGGAGATCATCAGCAAGATCCAGGCAGACCAGGCCGCCGCGATGGGCCGCGTCCTCGACTACGTCGTCTACCACGCCTTCGACCCCAAGAAGAAAACGACCCTCGAAGGCTTCAAACGCGCTCGCCAAAACAGCGGTCGGCGTGCCGGCCACCGACGATCGCGTCGCCGACATCGACAGCCTCGCCGAGGCCGTCAGCGACGAGTACGACATCAACGGCATCGCCCTGTCCAAGACCATGGCGAACGAGCTGCGCAAGATCCGCGTTCCCTCCACCGGCCAGCGCTTCTACCCGGAGATCCCGATCAGCCTCCAGGTCGGCAACCTCGACGGCATCCCGGCCGCCACGTCCGGCACGGTCAACGGCCGGCTCGTCACCCCGGCGACCGGCATCCTCGCCTTCCTCGGCGACTTCCGCCTCATCAAGTGGGGCATGGTGCGCGACATCTGGAGCGAGATCATCGAATACGGCGACCCCGACAACACCGGCAAGGACCTCAAGGGCGTCAACCAGATCGCCTACCGCACCGAGGCCATGTACAGCTACGCGATCCTCGACCCCAAGGGCATCGCCGTGCTCAAGAAGTCCACATCCTCCGTCAAGGCGAGCAAGTGATGGCCGCGCCCCTCACCCAGACGCTCGTAGTACAGGAACACGACGAGGCCGACGAGACCGGCCTGTCCATTCCCGTGCGTCTGGTAAAGCCCGACGGCACCCCGTTCGCCGAAGGCGTCGCCACCATCGCATGGTCGGCCATCACCGGCAAGCCGTCTACGTTCACGCCGCCCGCGCCGACCGCCGGCGCGCGCGGCGGCGTGCTCCAGCAGGCGGCCGAAGCGCAGCTCGCCGCCAGCGCCGACTCGGCGGCCATCATCGCGAAAGGTCAACTCCACGCCTGAACCAAGCTCCAAGGCCGCCGGCATCCTCGCCTAAGGAGACCCGCATGGACGGATACCCAGCACCCCGCTCAACCTGTCCGACGGCACAACCGTGACGCAGGCCGGCGGGGAGAGGACGAAACGGACGACGAGAAGCCGTTCGCGCAGGTCGGCGACCTCGAAGCCCGATGGCACGCGCTCACCGGCGACGAACGAACCCGCGCCGAGACGCTGCTGCAGGACGCGAGCGACCTGATCCGCACCACATGCCCCCAATGGGCCAACGCCAAGCCGGCCACGTTGAAGCGCATCGCCTGCATGGCCGTCAAACGAGCCATGCAGGCCGGCCCCGACATGTCGGGCGTGACCCAGTCCACCCAGACGGCCGGCAGCTACAGCGAAAGCCTGAGCTACGCCAACCCCGCCGGCGACCTCTACCTCACCACGAGCGAGAAGGAAGCCTTGGGCGGCGACGGCGAGGCATGGTCCTACGACATGGCCGGAGGCGCGGCATGAGAGGCGAGACCATCACCCTCATCCACCGCGTCAAAGCCGGCGAGGACCCCGGCGGCGGCATCATCTGGAACACCCGCGAGGAACAGGTGGACGACGTGCTCATACAGGACGGCAGCCAGTCGAACTCCACCGACCCCACCCGCCCCGACGGCATCCGCACCGCCAAAACCATCCACATGCCCCGCGCATGGCCCTACCGGAGCCTGCGCGGTGCCAAGGCGAGAATCGACGGCGTCGAATACACCGTGATCGGAGACCCCCGCCCCTACACGGGCGGCATGACCCCGACCCGATGGAACCTCACCGTCGAACTCGCCGACACCAGAGGCTAGGAGAGCAACGCATGGCGAAAGTCAAACTCAACCTCGCCGGCTTCCGTGCGGTACGCCAATCCGCACCCATCCAGCAGGCCATCGACCAACAGGCCACGCTCATCGCCGCCCGCGCCAACAGCATGGCACAGGTCGAAGGCGCGACCTACGAGGCCGCAACCCATGTCAGCACCCCCAAAGGCAGCATCGCGCTCGCCACGACCGGGCACGGCTCCGAAGGCAACGTGAAGGCGATGGTGGACAACGCGAAACACAACACGCTGCTCAAGGCGGTGAAACAACAGTGAGCCTCAACCTCGAAAAAACGGTCAAGGACTGGATCGACGCCGACCCCGACGGCGACGGGCTGACCGCCTACCTCGAAGTGCCCGCCGACCGGCCCCAACGGTTCGTGACCATCGAGCGCGTCGGCGGCAGCGAACTCGAATACAGCAGCCACCCCATCCTCGCCATACAGGTATGGGCGGAAACCCGATGGCAGGCCGCCCAGCTCGCCACCGGCACGCTGCTGCCCCGACTGCTCGACCTCGACCTGCTCGACCCCATCGCCGCCGTCGGCGTGGAAAGCGTCATTGACTTCCCAGACCCCGGCCCGCCGCCCCAACCCCGATACCAGATCACCATCCAGCTCGACGCCGCCACCCAATAAGACGACGCCGCACCATCCGAAAGGCACCATCATGGCCGAAACCAACCACAACAACAAGAAAACGTCAGCCTCGGCAAGCCCAAGAAGACCGGCTGCCTCTACTACGCGCCCGCCGGCACCGCCCTGCCGACCGACGCGACCACCGCTCTGCCGACAACCTACACCTGCGTCGGCTACCTGTCGGAGGACGGCGTCACCAACGCCACCGACACCGCCGCCACCGACATCAACGAGATGGGCGGCATCAAGGTGCTGTCCGAGATCAGCGGCTACGGCGAGACATGGCAGTTCAACATGATCGAAACCAACGAAGCCAGCCTCAAACTGCGTTTCGGCACCGCGAACGTCACCGGCACCGCAGACAAGCTCACCGTCTACCACGCCATCCCGTCCGGCGAAAGCCTCGTGCTCGTGTTCGAGATCGCCATGACCGGCAACCGCGTCAAGCGCATCGTCGTCGCCGACGGCACCATCACCGAATTCGACGACACCACCTACAGCGCCGGCGACGCCATCGGCTACGGCGTGACCATGAGCGCCAACCCGAGCGACCTCATCAACGGAGCCACCAGCGTCGAATACATCGCCAAAGTCACCACCGCGACAATCTCCGACAAGTGACCACACCCCGCGCCCGCCGCCCCGACGGGCGCACCCTTCCACCCTGAAAGGACACGAATATGGCAGCCAAGCAGCCGCAGGACCACAAGACACCGAAAAACCAGCCCAGGACCGTCGAGGCCATGGGCGTCACCGTCACCGTCGGCCCCGCGATCTTCGACGACCTCGACATGGTCGAATACCTCTACGACCTCCAAACCGCCCAGACCGGAGACGGCTCCGGCGCGTTCGCCATCGTCCCCTTCCTCAAGAAGCTGTGCGGCGACCAGTACACGGCGATGAAGGACGCGCTGCGCGACCCCGACACCGGCGCGTGAGCATCGACAAGGTCAGCGAATTCATCGCCCAGCTCCTCGAACAGGTCGCCCCAAACTCCTGACGCTCATAGGAATGCTCGCCACAGCGCCCGACGCGCTCGAAGCGGACTTCCAGCGTTTCTATGGGCTCAACCCCGACCTCATATGGACGGGCGAACTGCCCGCCGACCGGGCGGCCGCACTGGCCGCCAACCTCCCCCGTCAGGCCATCATCTGGCAAAAACTCGACCCGCGCCTCGCATGGGACGACCAGACCTACCTCCTCGCCGACATCCGCGACAGCCTCGCGTTCCTCGCCTGGACGAAAACCAAGGAAGCCTCACGCAAGGCGCGCGCTGGCGCGGACAGCTCCACGCCCCGGCACCGTCCGGCACGAAGCCACGGGCGGCGAGGCCGTGGCGATGGACGACGAACAACTGGCCGCATACCTGGCCGCACCGCGCACCACCATCAGGGAGGCATAGCATGGCAATCGAGATCGCCACCGCGTTCGTGCAGGTCGTGCCCAGCATGAAGGGCGTCGGCAAGGCCATCGAATCGGCGTTCGGCAGCGCATCGGAAACCGCCGGCAACACCGCCGGCATCAAAGCCGGCAACGGCTTCGCCGGCGGCTTCGGCGCGAAACTCGGCGTCATCACCGGCATCGCGCAAAGCGTCGCGGGCAAGGCCATCGAAGCGTTCATGGGCCTGTCCGGCGAGATCACCAGCGCCTCCGACAGCGCCCAGAAGTTCGCCAGCACACTGAACTCGCCGGCGTCAGCGAGAAGCAGATCAAACGACTCACCGCCAGCACGCAGGACTACGCCGACAAACCGTCTACGACCTCAACGACATCCGCAACACCACCGCCCAATTGGCCGCCAACGGCGTGCCCAACTACGACAAGCTCGCCGAAGCCGCAGGCAACCTCAACGCCGTCGCCGGCGGCTCCGCCGACACGTTCAAAAGCGTGGCGATGGTATTGACCCAGACCGCCGGCCAGGGAAAACTCACGACAGAGAACTGGAACCAGCTCTCGGACGCCATCCCCGGCGCGAGCGGCAAAATCCAACAGGCACTCAAGGAAGCAGGGGCCTACACCGGCAACTTCCGCAACGCGCTGGCCGACGGGCAGATCACCGCGCAGGAATTCAACGACGCGATCATGTCGCTCGGCTTCACCGACGCCGCCGTGGAAGCCGCCACATCCGCCAGCACCATCGAGGGAGCCACCGGCAACCTCGAAGCCGCGTTCGTCAAGCTCGGCGCGAGCGTGCTCGACAGCGTCAAACCCGCCCTCACCGGCGGCATGAGCTGGATCGCCGACGGCGTCACCAACGCCGTGCCCGTCGTCCAGGCAGGCATCCAAGGCGTCATCGGCTGGTTCCAGCGCCTCTACTCCAAACTGGAGGAAAACGGCGCGATCACCGCGTTCAAATCCGCGTGGGACACCATCAGGGACGCGATCATGGGCGTCGTCAACATGGTCATCGACTGGGCGCACATGATCCCTCCCGAAGGTCTCGCCGACGGCATCAAACTCGTCGCCGACACGCTCAACTGGTTCATCCAGCACGGCAAGGAACTCGCGCCCATCATCATCGGCATCGGCACCGCGTTCGCCGCAGTCAAGGGCTATCAGGCGCTCAACAGCGGTCTACAGGCGCTCACCGGAACCATGAACACGGTGACGACCGCCGCCAAGGGCATCAGCAACGGCATCATGCTCATGATGGACTTGGGCGGCCCGATTCAAATGCTCAAACAGATGGGCCCATCCACTCAGCCTCGTCAAGACGGCTCAGA
>ENA-OPZN01000213-OPZN01000213.1-human-gut-metagenome-genome-assembly--contig:-NODE-213-length-22034-cov-3.930798_pt1 | contig 22034 bp, 23 predicted proteins | sample MGYA00242483_ERZ504503 | MGnify/ENA primary metagenome ERZ504503 (study PRJEB26092, sample SAMD00036285) | human gut metagenome | host: Homo sapiens | study: EMG produced TPA metagenomics assembly of... | reverse complement strand
CACCCGTGGAGGGGGCCGCTCCCCTACGGAGCCGGCCCCGCGCGCTACTGGGCCTTCCCCGGGGCAGTGGGCACCGTGGGCTTCATCTCCGCCATGTCCAACCACTTCTGCAGCGCCTGCAACCGCTTGCGTCTCACCGCCGACGGTCAGCTAAGGCCCTGCCTCTTCTCCGACGCCGAGTACAACGTACGTGACGCCCTACGCACCGGCGACGACGAAGCGGTTGTTGCCCTGTATCGCACCGCGATTGCCCATAAACCCCAGCAACATGACCACATTGATGGAACCCAGCGCTTCATGTCGCAGATTGGAGGCTGATCTCCGTGACCGCCCGAACCCCCGATAAGCCCGAGCGCCCAAAGACCTTGGGCAGAGCCGTACACGAGAAGTACCCCGCCGCCGTGGTTGAGCCGCGCGATGCCTACCGCGATGAGCTCACGCACGTGGATGAGCACGGGGATGTGCGCATGGTCGATGTGGGCGAGAAGGCGGTCACCCAGCGCCTCGCCATCGCAGAAGGCTCCATCCTCATGCACCCCGAGACGCAGGCGATGATCCTCGAGGATCGCGCCAAAAAGGGCGACGTCCTCGCCTGCGCGCGCGTCGCCGGCATCATGGCGAGCAAGCGCACGAGCGACATCATCCCCATGTGTCACCCGCTCAACCTCACCAAGGCGAAGGTCGAGATAGCGCCCATCACCGCGCCGGGGACAAAGCTCGCGAGCGGCTGGGCACCAGAGCGCGAGGACGGCCGCGTGGGCTTTCGTGTGCGCGCGACCTGCGGCGTGACGGGCGTGACGGGCATCGAGATGGAAGCACTTACCGCAGCTTCGGCCGCATGCCTCACCATCTACGACATGTGCAAGGCCGTCGACCGCGGCATGGAGATCGTCGATGTTCGCCTGCTCCACAAAGAGGGCGGACGTTCCGGCCTGTGGGAACGCGGCGGTGCGGAAGGCATGGCAGGCACCGATGACGCTACGGCCAGCGCCGACTCCGCCAATGCCGCAAACGCGGCCCCTCCCCCATCTCCCCGCACCCGAGGACCTCGATCCCTCGCCGCTGCCCGGCGGCCCGCGCACAGGAGCGGCGGCGCCGGCCATTGCCTTTGTGGGCTACCAGAACGCCGGAAAGACGACGCTCGTCGAGAAGGTCATTAGCCGACTCACCCAACGCGGCCTGCGCGTGGGATCCATCAAACACCACGGCCACAAGGGCTTTGATATCGACCAGCCCGGCAAGGATTCGTGGCGTCACGCCCAGGCGGGCAGCCGCCATGTGGGTCTCGTCTCGCCCGGTGCTTACGCTGAATACGCGCGGATCGACGGCGAGGTCCCCGTGCGCGACCTGATTGCGCACTACACCGATGTGGACATCGTGATCGTAGAGGGCTACAAGACGGCGGGGTTGCCGAGCATAGCCGTGGCGCGCAGCGGCATCGACCGCATGCGTGGACGCGACTCGTTTGAGCTCATCGACGAGAACACGCTTGCCGTGGCCTGCAACGATGTGGTGGCACGCGACTTCCGCACACGAGCAGCAAAGGCCGCCCGCACCGCCGCCGGGGAGGAGGGGCGCGCTTTCAACGAATCCGACGTCACGCTGCCGCCTTTCCTCGACATCAACGACTCTGCCGCTATCGCAAGTTTTGTATACGACCACCTGCAAAATCTGAAGTAGCCGTCCAGCTCGTTCGCGTTCTGCAGACCCCGGGCGACCGTTCGGGGTCTGTTCGTTTGCCGCAAAATCGCTGGCGTTCACCTTTGCGCTGCTAGAATAGGCCGCGATACACACTCGCTTACCCGATTGGAGACGCATGACACCCACCATCGCCATCATCGGCGCGCTGGAAAAGGAAGTGCGCCAGATTTATGCCGCCGTAGAGAAGGCACCGTCGTCGACGAAGCTGGTCTGCATATCGTGGGCGGCGAGTATCACGGCTTCACAGTGGTTGCCACCACCGCCGGCATGGGTACGGTCAACGCCGCCGCAGCGGCTCAGCACCTGATCAGCACGTACCATGCCAATGCCATCATCTTTTCCGGTATCGCCGGCGGCCTCAACCCCCAGCTGCATATCGGCGACGTCGTCATCGGTGAGCACCTGCGTTACCTCGACACCGACACGGCCCTCATCGCCGAATCCGCTCCCGAACTCGAGGAATTTACCAGCACCGATTTCCTCATCGACCTCGCCGAGGAAACGCTGCGCGCCCACGGCTACATCGACGCCTCCCTCACTGGCAATGCGGCCGCCGACCCCGAGACTCTTGCCGCCGCGCGAGCCGATGCCGATGCCACGCTGTTCCGTCGCAACAACGCAGGCACCGAGCCGCAGCAGTACTTGCGCGGCACCATCGCCACGGGCGACCGCTTCGTGAGCGGATGCGAAGCAAAGGCCGCCGCCATCGCCGCCACGCAAGGCGACTGCGTCGAGATGGAGGGCGCCGCCATCGCACACATCGCAGCCAAGAACGGGATTGACTGCCTGGTGCTACGCGCGATTTCAGACAACTGCGATGAGAGCTACGATGCCTTGTCCTCCCGCGAGTTCGACCTCGAGGAATATGCCGCAAGCGCAAGTTCCCTCGTCCTGTCCATCGTCCGTCGCCTAGCGGTTAAGCTGGGTGTCGAGCCCCGCGACTAGCACGAAAGGCTGCCCTATGGCCGAAGCTATCAACTACAACAAAGTCCGCTTCGTCGCCAGTTATGGCAAGGCGTCGCAGATTCCACCGTCAACCTGCCCCGAAGTCAGCTTTGTGGGCCGTTCCAACGTGGGCAAGTCCTCAATCATGAACAAGCTGTTCAACCGTCGAAGCCTGGTAAAGGTTTCCTCCACCCCCGGCAAGACGGCCAATGTCAACTTCTTCGAAGCCGATGGCGTGCACTTCGTCGACCTACCCGGCTACGGCTTCGCACAGCGAAGCAAGGCCGAGCGCGACCGCTGGGCACGTCTCATCGGCGACTTCTTCGACTCCGAACGCAGCTTCAATCTGGTTGTCTCCCTCGTTGACATCCGCCACGACCCGAGCAAGCTCGACTTTGAGATGATCAACTTCCTGCGTGAGAACGGCTTCAACTTCATTGTCTGCCTCACCAAGGCGGACAAACTCTCCAAGTCGCAGCAGGGCAAGCAAGCGGCCTCCATCCGCAAGCAGCTCGGCATCCCCGCCGATCGGCTCATCGTCACAAGCAGTGAATCTGGCTTGGGCATCGATCGCCTCAAGCAAGCCATCGTCGATTTCTGCCTCGACAACGAAAACGATGAGGCCGCGGATTCGGACGCCCTCAACGAAGCCTAGCGCCATCGAGTAGCCATCTTTTTTCACATGCAAAACGACGGCTCGCGCACCATTGGCAAGGCCATCTACGCGGGTATCTTCAATAAACCCCGCACGTCTTATTAATTAACACCTCTAAAGCCCTTGCCAACAATCTCAGAGCTGTCCACAATTGTGATAAAACAGCCCGGATCGACCTCGCGCGCATAGCGACGCAGCTTCACCGCCTCGCGACGACTGAGCACACACATGATCACGGTGACGAGCTGGCCGGAGAAAGCACCGTACCCACGGCTGATCGTAGCGGTGCGGTTGAGCTCCTTAACGATATAGGTCTCGACCTTGAGAGGCTCCTTGCAGATGATGGTGCATACTTTGCGCAGGTGAATGCTCTCGATTGCCTTATCGACCACGAGCGTCTTGGCAAACAGGCCAAGCACGCAGTAAAGACCCACGCGCGGACCGTACAGAACCGCGGCGATACACACGATTCCGATGTCCACCAGCAGCAGCGCACGACCGATCTCAAGCGTACTGTGACGCTTGAAAATCATGGCAAGGATGTCCGTGCCGCCCGTTGAAGCACCGATGTCGAACACCATGGCACTGCCAATCGCCGGCAAGATCACGGCAAAGCACAAATCGAGCCACATATCGCCCGTGATTGATGTAGTCGAGGCTCCCGGGAACAGCATTTCGAACAACGAGACATACCCCGAAAGCGCAAAGGACGCAAACACGCTCCAGAGGATTGCCTTGCGCTCAAGGAATATGAAACCGAGCACCACGAGCGCGATGTTGATGATCCACATGAACGCACCAACGGGCAGCGACGGGAACAGCGTGGATAGGATAACCGACACGCCAGACGTACCGCCAAAGGCAAAGTGATTGGGCGTCTTAAACAAGACGATGGCGAGTGCCGTTAAGATGAGGCCGCCGTTGAGGACGGCGAAGAAATGAAGAAGCCCGGGTCCTTGCTACGCTTGGCGCCAGCCGCTCACCGCGACGGATATCCTCCTCGGAAACCAAGTGCTCCAAAGGCTCCACAGGCGGCGTATGCCCTGTGGCGAGGCAACCGTCCGTTCCCTCCGCCGTGAAGGCGCCCTGCCTGCCGCTATCGTGCTCTTCCACCGCGCGCTCCATCGTCCGCCGAAACCATAGCGCCCTGATGGTAACGCGCCGGCGCGACGACGCAAGCGGAAACCAAGCACACTCAAGAAAACGGGCCGTCCCGTGCGCGCGGAACAGCCCGAAGAAGTACACGAGAGCCCGTCTTGCGCGGATGCGCAACTGGGCGGTCGAGCAAGCTTTAGAACGCCGGAAGAACATCCTCGCCGTAGTTCTCCTCAAGATACGCCTTAAAGTCATCCGAGGTCAGGACCTTGACGAGCGCCTTGACGGCCTTGGAATCCTCGTTGTTCTTCGCAACGCAGATGATATTGGCGTACTTCTCGACGGCAAGGGAATCGGAGGACTCGTGAGCCAGAGCGTCGGCCACGTGGTAGCCCGCCTCAATGGCGTAGTTGCCGTTGATGACCGCAAAATCCACCGAAGAGAGGGCGCGCGGAAGCGCAGCGGCCTCGAGTTCCTGGAACTTGAGGTTGTGCGGGTTGTCCTTAATGTCCTTCGGCGTGGCCTCGAGGTTCTCGGGATCGCTGAGGGCAATGAGGCCCAGGTCCTGCAGCAGGAGCAGCGCACGGCCCTCGTTGGTCGGGTCGTTGGGGACGGCGATGGTGGCACCGTCGGCGATGGCGTCGAGGTCGTTGGAGGTGCCGGCGTACACGGCGAAGGGCTCGTAGTGAATCAGCCCCGCGGAGACGAGGTCGGTACCGTTCTCGGCGTTGTAGTTCTCCAGGTAGGTGATGTGCTGGAAGTAGTTGGCGTCCACCGCGCCCGACGTGGTGTCCTTGTTGGGCTGGATGTAATCGGTGTACTCCTTCACCTTAAGCTCGATACCCTCCTTGGCAAGCAGCGGCGCGGCGAAGTCGTTGAGGATCTCGGCATGGGGAGCGGGGCTTGCAGCCACGGTGAGCGTGGTCGAGCCGGCGGCAGCGGAGCCCTCGGCAGCGGTGCCAGACCCGCCGCAGGCAGTCAGACCGCCCAAAGCGACAACGCCAAGGCCCGCGAAAGCGGAAGCGACAAGGGAGCGGCGGGAAATGGAGGTGTTGAAGTTCTTCATGATGGAATCCTTTCAGATGGAAAACACAGTTGGCGGGAGGGAATCGAGGGCCGTTGGTTCACCCCCCCCATCCCTCACCTTCCGCGAAAGATACCTTTCGCGGAGGATTTGCGGATGAAACGCCCCTAAACTGACGCGAGAGTTAACTCTCGCGGAAGGACTGGGGCCAAACGACTCGAAAGCGCCGCGAGAGTGCACTTTCGCGTCTTGTGCCGAGCAATACGCGGCGGCACGAGACCCATGCGCGCCGGCACGAGGACCCAACCTCGTGCCCACATCGTAGAGGGCGCGGGCAGGCGGTGCCAGATACACGAGGGCAACGCCTCGAAATCGACGAGCCAAAGCCCTTAGCAGCAAACCAACCTCTAGCGGTGGTCCACTTTGCGAGCAATGGCGTTGCAGACGGACTGGATGAGCTGGACGAGGACAACGAGCAGGACGACCGTGACGATCATGGCCTCATCCTCATAGCGGTAGTAACCGTAACGGATGGCAATGTCGCCCAGACCGCCCGCACCCACGGCACCGGCGATGGCGGTGTAGCCCAGTACGGCGATGAGCGTCACGGCGACGCCGCGCACGATGCTCGGCAGTGCCTCGGGCAGAAGCGCGGAGAACACGATACGCGGGACGGACGCGCCGCAGGCCTCAGCGGCCTCAACGGCGTCGCGGCTCACCTCGGCGAGCGACTGCTCGACCATGCGCGCCACGAACGGGGCGGTAGCGACCACCAGGGGCGGAATGACGCCCACTACGCCGGTGGAGGTGCCCACGAGTGCCTGCGTGGCGGGCATGAGGGCGATGAGCAAAATGATGAACGGTAGAGAGCGTCCGATGTTGACCACCCAGCCCAAAACCGCGTTGAGCGCGGGAACGGGGCGCAGACCGCCGGGGGCCGTGAGGTGCAAGATCACGCCGAGGACGGTGCCGATGACATAGGCCACCGCCGTGGATGCGAACACCATGACAAGCGTGTCGACGGTGCCCTGAATGAGCAGCGGAGCGAACTCCGCGAGGAAATTGTTAAGCATCCCAATCCACCTTTCCAAGCAATACGCGCGTGCTCGGCACGAGGCGCGGCGAAGACCTCCGCCACGCTCCCCTGCTCCACCACGCGGCCGCGCTCGAGCACCGCGACGTTGTTGCAGATCTTCTCGACCACGTCCATGGAGTGGGTGATTACCACCAGGGTCACGCCGGTCTCGCGGTTGATGTCGCGCAGCAGCTTGAGGATGGTGTTCGTGCTGCTGGGATCGAGCGCGGAGGTCGCCTCGTCGCAGAGGATCACCTCGGGCTCGCAGGCGAGCGCGCGGGCGATGGCAACGCGCTGCTTCTGCCCGCCGGAGAGCTGGCTGGGATAGCTCTGCGCCTTCTCCGCAAGACCAACGCGGTCGAGCAGCTCGAGAGCACGGGCGCGGTTTGCCTCCGTCACCTTGCCGGTGGCGGCGAGGAACGGGAAGCAGACGTTGTCCAGCACGGTCTTTTGCGCCAGCAGGCCAAAGTTCTGGAAGATCATCGCCACGCGACGGCGATACGCGCGAAGCTCCTCGCCAGAAAGCGCGGTGACGTCACGGCCATCGACCTCGATGACGCCCGACGTGGGCGCTCGAGCAGGTTGATGGTGCGAACGAGCGTCGACTTGCCGGCACCGCTCATACCGATGATGCCGAAGACGTCGCCGTCGGCGATCTCGAGATTGATGTCAGAGAGCGCCTCGCGCCCCCGTCATACGTTTTGTACACATGCTTGATGCTGATCACGAGGAAAACTCCGCTTGAAGATGGAATGGGACCTGTGGCCATCTCCCGCCGGAGACAACCTAGTGGAGGCGCCCGGTCTCTATCAGCACGCGGAAATCGCGCGGCATGACAAAGTGCCCGGGCGAGGGCATCTCCATGACCATCATCATGTTCGCGCTATGTCCAACAAACGTAATCATGGGGATGAGAGTAACAGGGTACCTTATATCGGGCAAGCTGGGAAACTACCATGTAACAAAAGGGACCCCGAAGGGCCCCTTTAATCGAAAGCAACGCATCTGCCCGAGTCCGCCCCTTACCTCGAAACGGCGAGGGCGCGGGCCCCATGAGACGCGGCAGTCCCTACTCGGCGTCCTCGGCGTGACGGCGACGGCTCGCCTCGTACTCCTCGCGCGTGACAACGTCCTCAATGCGCAGGTTGATGCCCGCGACCTCAAGGCCGGTCATGGCAGTGAGGCGCTCGGTCACGCGCTCCTTGACGTCCTCGAAGATGGCGGGGGCATAGCACCCGTACTCGATGATGACGGAAATGTTGACCACCACGCGGTTGTCGTCGGTCACCTCGATGGTAACGCCCTTGGAAAGGTTCTCCGCGCCGAAAGTCTCCTGGACGAGGTGCATGAGGTTGCCCTTCATGCCCAACACATGCGGGACCTCGCGCGTGGCCATGGCGACGATCTTCTCAATCACACCGTTGGAGTAGGTGAGAGAGTCCTCGGAGTCGTCGTCTTCTTCAGACTCGGCAAGAACCTCACCGATCTCGACGTCCTCGATGGCATCAGTCGCCTCAGCCGCGTCATCGGACGACACCCGTTCGACCGTCTCCACCGCGTCAGCGTCCTTGTTATCCAAAAACTCTTTACTGTCTGCCATGATTCGCTCCTATCCGCAAATCCCAAACTCACACGAACTGATCGTGCGTCTATTTACGCCCATCGAGTACGCGGCGTATGAAATTGACCGCCGCGTTGTCGCCATCGACCTTTGGCCAATGACCGTACCCACAAACACGAGACCGCGATGACGATCGTGTCCCACAGGCCAATCACCAAGATGAGCACCGCCAGCACAAAGCCGATGATGCCGTACAGCGTGGCATGCGGATGGGCATTGGCATACGCCCATGCCGTACGACCGAGCCCTTCAAACAAGCCGATGGTCGCGCGTTGGAAATCACGACGAGAGGTATGCGCACCGCCTTGCGCGCCATCCCCACCCATGTGCGAGGAGCCCTTCTGAGCAGAGGCCTCGGCCGCATCTCGATCCGAAGGACCGGGGGTATCACCTGTCCCCCGCTCCCCAACGCCCTCAACATGGACCTCGAGTTGCTCGACTATCGCTTTTGGCACCTTGGGCGCATGGGAATTATCGCTCACCGGAGACCTCCTTCGTCACGGTCACGGTTTTACTCGGGAGAAAACGTACGTGCACACGCGCACCGGCCACTCCGAGCATCTTGTTACAGGCGTCTTGGACACGTTGCTGCACACGATGCGCAAGGCCCTCCGCATTGTGCTGCGTGAGCGCAATCGCCTCGATGCGAATGTCCACAGCGGATTTATCGCGGCCCACAACACGTGCGCGAACATCTTCGACCATCACATCGCGCTCCGCGGCAGCAGATCGCGCAATGGAAGCCAAAGCCTCAGTCGAAACCTCGATATCCGCGTTGCCCGCCAACCGCATGCACGTGGGCTCAGGGCGATCAACGAGCAGGTACATCAGGACGGCGATTAGATTCAGGGCGACAATGACCAGGCAGATGGCCATAGTCACGCGGCCGGACCCCGATGCGAGCATCGAGGCGAACCGCTCCGTATAGGGACCAAAGAGGGAGCCCGCGCATGCGCCGACCACCAATACACCGGCGATGAGATACAAAACCAGCCCGATTCTGCGTATTCGCCGCATGGCTCCTCCTCTCTCTTACACATCGCGGGCACCACGGCGCCCGCACACATTTCACCTTTTGTACCCCGATAGCCCGTAAAGCATCATGGCACGCTTCTCGATTATACGGCGAACACGCCGCTCTAGGGAAAAGCCGGGCCCGCCACATAGCGAACCCGGCTCAAACAAGCGACGACTTGCACGTCACGATGCGGCGCCTCGGGAACCCCGAACCTACTCTTCCTCGAGGGCAGCGATGACCTCGTCGGTCATATCCATGGTGGAGTAGACGTCCTGAACGTCGTCAAGCTCCTCGAGGCGGTCAATGAGACGCTGGACCTTCTTGGCATCAGTGCCAGAGACGGACGTAGGGGTGGTGGGAACCATGGTGAGCTCGGCACCCTTGACCTCGATGCCCTGGGACTCAATGCCCTTCGAGACGGCCATGAGGTCACCGGCGGCGGTCCACACAACCCACTCCTCGCCGGCATCCTCGTAATCGTCGCCACCGGCCTCGGCAACGGCCATCATGAACTCCTCCTCATCGCCAGCAGCACCGTTGGCCATGAGGTTCTCCTTCTTATCGTTGGGGTCGACGATCTGCTTGGCAACGACGACCTGGCCCTTGCGCTCGAACTGGAACGACACGGAGCCGGAAGTGCCCAGGTTACCACCCGCGTGGGAGAACGCGGAGCGGACATCGGCGGCGGTGCGATTGCGGTTATCGGTCAGGCACTCGACATACACGGCGACGCCCGCGGGACCGTAGCCCTCGTACACGATGTTCTCGTACACGGCGGCGTCGGCACCGGAACCGAAGGCCTTGTCGATAGCGGCCTTGATCTTGTCCTTGGGCATGGACTGAGCCTTTGCCTTGGCGACGGCAGCGGCAAGGGAGGCGTTGTTGTCCGGGTTGGGATCGTTGCCCAGACGGGCCGCGACGGTGATGTTACGGCTCAACTTGGAGAACAGGGCGGAACGCTTGGCGTCCTGCGCACCCTTGCGGTGCTTGGTTGTGGCCCATTTAGAGTGTCCGGACATGTGATGCTCCTTCTATTTACCCGCTCTCGACACATGACTACGCGCCTCAAGCCCATATAAACACACGCTCAGCATGATATACCGATTGCGGAGCATGCGAAAGGGGTTTACCACGAGCTTCACACGCGTGCCAAAGGGGGCACGCCCCCAAGGGCACGTTGGCACGCCCGCCGGCGCGTCACAACTCGTCCGCGTCCACGGCCTCGATTCCGAGCAGTTCGGCAGCAAGCATATCGTCTTCCAAAGCGGTCACGCTCCTGAGCTTGCGCTCAATTACGTTCGTGCGCGTGTTGATGATTCCGTCCACCGTCTTCCCGGCAGTCTCGATCTGCTTGAGCGCGCGGCGCAACTCCGCTTGATACTTGGGGAACTCCGCCTTGACGGCGCTTAGCACCTTTTGGATCTCGTCGGCGCGGCGTTGGAACGCGAACGTCTGATAGCTCAATTGCAGGCTATTGAGGATCACCGCCATGGTCGAGGGCCCTGCCACGTTCACCTGGTAGTCGCGCTGTAGGCATTCGATAAGCCCCGGCCGGTCGACAACCTCGGCATACAGGCCTTCGAACGGCAGGAACATGATGCCGAAGTTCGTCGTCTCGGGAACGCTCAGGTATTTGGCGGAAATGTCCTTCGCCTCAAGCTTGATGACCTGCTCGAGCGTGCGACGGGCGGCGGCGATTCCCTCGGCATCGCCCGCATCCATCGCATCGCGCAGGTGCTCGTAGGTGTCGCCGGGGAACTTTGAGTCAATGGGCAGCCAAATCGGCTCGCCCTCCTCAACCGGTAGTTTGACGGCGAACTCGACGCGATCTGCACTGCCCGGTTTGGTGGCGACATTCTCGGCATATTGGTCGGGCGCGAGAATCTCGGACAGAATCGCCGCCAACTGAACCTCTCCCAGCATGCCGCGCGTCTTGACGTTGGAGAGCACCCGTTTGAGGTCGCCCACGCCCGTCGCGATAGACTGCATGTCCCCCAATCCGCGGTACACCGCCTCGAGTTGATCGCTCACCTGTTTAAAAGAGGCGCCCAGGCGGTCATTGAGGGTCGTGGCGAGCTTCTCGTCCACCGTGACACGGATGGCCTCGAGCTTGCGCTCGTTATCACTGCGCATCGCACCGAGCTGCGCATCAACCGTCTCGCGCGTCTTTTCCAAATACTGAGTTGTCTCGCGGCGAACATCGTCCACCCTAACGCCCATCTGATCGACGCGCGCGATTGCGCCTCGAAATGTTGCTGCTCGATTATCGACAGGCTCGACAACCTATCAAGCGCGGCATTCACGGCAGCGGAAACTTGAGACAGAGCGCTGCCTGCGGCGGTAAGGGTCTCATGCATCTGCTCTCGCTCGGCAATCGAGCGCTCTCTTTCTTCCCGATGCTCCATGTGCGCGCGGCGCAGGCGGACGCACGCGACGGTCGACCAGGCAGCAAGCACTGCCGCCATGACCGATGCGACCATCGTTATAAGCTCGATTCCCATTCCCTCAACCCCTTATCCGCTTTCGAATAACCTCATCTTAGCAGTCGCCATTCGTATCGCACCAAAGCCAAGGCGAGCCCCCGCACTACGCGATCGAGCAGATCCTATCAAATAAGGCAGCGAGAGCGTCCATGAGTTCCTCGGGAGTTGCACCATCCAAAATGCACGTCAACGCATATGAAGCGACGAAGACCGCAGCAACGAGAACGGGTACCGCCAAAGCCAACAACACCGCCCGCAAGACCCCCAAAAGTGCCCCGCGACGCATCCTCTTGACGTCGTATGCCCTCTCGGCAGCGTATGCCTCCGCAGCCGCAAGGCGTTGCACGCCCTCGCCCCCGGAAGCTGCGCGCTCGAACTCTCCAACGTCTACCTGCGGGAAGCGTTCCTTTCGCGCGGCGCGCCGTCCCTTTGTGCACGGGGCGTTTCCTCCACCGGATGCGGATGCCGGCACCTGCGTGCACGGCGCGTGTTTAAGAAAAAGGTCCATGCAAAAGCCCTCCTTATGGAGGCATGCATGGAACCGACTTCTCCAGAATTGCACTAAAAGTTCCGCGTCAGCCCGGATCGAGTTGAGGCTTGACGCGGGATGGTCACATGCGCCAAACGCGCATCTCCCGTTGTGGCCTGCCCTACCGGTCTTCGCGGCGCGACCTCAAACGGCTGAAGGCGGCTGCCGCCATGGACGCGACGCCCGCAGCGGACGCCATCACGCCATGAGCCGACGCGTCGCCCGTTCCGGGAAGGGTTTCGGGCTTACTGCCGAGGGAATTCTGAGGTGTCTCGTCGCCACTCTCATCCTTGGCGCCGTCATTATCGTCCTGGTTCCCGTCTTCATCGGGAGTCTCCTGGCCGCCGGAGCCATCGTTGCCGCCGTCGCCCTGGCTGTCGCCGTTGTTCCCGGCGTCTCCGTTATCGTTACCGTCACCTTGGTCGCCACCCTGGTTGTCGCCGTTGTTGCCGCCGGTATCGCCGCCGCCATTGCCGCCGTTGCCGTCGCCGCCATCGGGGTCAACGACATCGGGCACGATCTCAACGGGCGCTCCCTCGCCGGAAGTCACCGCACCTAAACCGGGCACACCCGTCACGCGCACGAAGGCATAATACGTCTCGCCGGGCGTCAAGCCGCTGAACACCGGATCGCTCGTCCAGGTGTTGAGGGGATTTCCCTGCACCTGCGGTCCCTCAGTAGCGTCGGCGACCGTCACCGCGTCAGGCGCTTGGTTCGTATCGCACAGGGCGTACTCCACGCGGGCTCCCAAGCCCTCTGCGCCCTCAACGCGGGCGTTCAGGCGAACCGAATCCTGCCCGAGCTTCTCAACATCTACGGAAACGCTGACGTCCGCCGGGGAGACCTCGATCATCACCGGAATGCTGAGCGTGCGCGCGGTAGCCTCGGTTCCCACAGCCCGATAGGCAACCTTGGCAGCCGCCCGGTGCGACCCCACCGCAAGCCCGGCTTTCGGCACCACCTGCCAGGATGCGTCCGTGCCGCCGGCGGGGATCGTAGTCGAGCCGGAACCGCGCAGCTCAAACGCGTCGGAATCGAGCGTCACGCCCTCGATCTGCACATCGACCTTGCTTGTGTTCTTCAACTCGAGAGCGATGGGGACGGGAGTCGCCTCACCCTCGCGCATCGAATCAAAGACCACCTCATCGGCTTCCAAGCCGGGCTCGTGGGCCTCCCACACATCGATGAGCGTCGCGCTGAAGTAGATGTCGTTCAGGTGCAACTTGACGTAGCGAGCCATCACTGGACCGTCGCTCAGCGTCAAACGGGTGCTCAGCGTGCTCTCCTGCCACCCGGGCACCTTCGTGCCACCCTTACCAAAGCGCTCGACTTCCTTAAAGGCCGAGGCATCCACCGGAACCCCGGCAGCAAGGCCCGTATCGGGCGCAACCGACACCGTCACCGCCATGCGATCCCACCGGGGAACGCCATTGGTGCCCAGGTTCTTGGGACGCCAGTAATCGACATCCGTGACGGCACGCTCATGTCCAAGGTCGAGCACGATCCAGGCATCGCTTGTCTTCTCGCGGCTCGTGATCCAGAACTCGTTGCCCGGTCCGTAGTAGCCATCGATCACGCGCTGGGCCATCGCCGCGCCATCGCGAGAGGAAGAATAGGAGTTGACCACCATCTCCTCATACGGAACGAAATTTGCATCGCGGTCGCCCGCGGTGAACGTGAACACGGCCGGGTTGGAGGCAGTGGTGGTTCCCCGCGCGGGCACGCGCAGCTCGACCGTGCGATTCCCCTTGTACGTCCGCTCAACATCCAGCGGCTCCCACGAACCGCCGTCCACGCGCATCTCGAGTCCATTGGGAACCTTGCCGTCAAAGAAATAGATGCGGTTCGCGCGGTCGTTCGCCTCGCACTTGAGCGAGGGAGCCTGACCCGCCACGATATCGATGCAGTTGATGACGCTCGCGCCGATGAGCTGGATCTGGATATCCGTCTCGGCGTTGATGGAGGCGATCTGATCGGCGGTTAAGACGACCTCGACCTGACCATCCGTCTGGTCGGACCATGTCTTGCCGCCGTCGAGGCTGAACCTCCACGGCACGCCTCCGCCGCGAAGGTGCTCACCCAGCGCGATCACACCCGCCTGATCGCCATCGAACGAGAAGGTCGCCACCACACCATCGGCCTCGCCCATGAGCATCTTGGCCACGCGCGCACAGGCATCGTGATTGACCGTCTGGCTCTTGTCGACCTTGGACGCGCGCTGGAGCGCATCGAGCCTGATGGCCTCCAAGGCGGCGAACTGCGAGCCGTCGGTGCGCTTGTTGATGTTTTTGATGAGGTCATGCATGGGCAGCGGGTAGAACTTGAGCTGCTCGGCGATCTCCTTGGCCAGTGCCTCCCATTCAGCGGCGGCGGCATCGCGCGCGCCGAGGAGCTCGATCTTTGCCCAAAGTGCATCGAAGTTGATGGGCTGCGCCCCGCGGGCGGCATCAATCGCCTGCTCGCGAACGGTGGAACCCTCATCGAGGCTCGCGGCGATCAGGCGCGTCTCGTAACTGCGGACGTACCCCACCCAATCGGAGAGGGCCTCCGTGGCATAGAGCGTGTACATACCTGCGAACTCGCCCGTAATGCCGCGCCCCCACCCGTTGAGCCAGTGGGCTGCAGACGGGCTCTTGCTCTTGCCCCATCCCGATACGTCGTTTTGGATGCGATACGTCGGCACCATCGTGCCGTTCGCATCGGCGCGCAGCTCATAGGTGAGCGTGGCGGCGTGGCCGGGCTGGCCCACCACGAACGAGGGCACGCCGACCATACCGTTGAGGTTGGCGAAGGTCTTGGCGAGGGCTCCGCACACGCCACCCTTCTCAAACACCATCCAGAGACGGTGGTACTTGGTCTTATCCTGTGTGGCACCCGGAACGGAAGAAACGTCGCCGCAACCGATGTGATAGAGGTCGTTCGCCTCGGCATTCGGGAAGTGCGCGTCCGTGTAGGAAAGCTGGTACTTCTCCTTCCAGCCGCCCTGCCAGACTTTGAGGGGCTTGCCGGGCGCACCGTTGGAGGACTTCATCTCCTCAACAGGGCCGTTGAACTCGGCATCGTTGTAAAAACGCACGTTGCTGTACCCGCCGTTGCTCGCATAACCACCGTCATACCAGATGTAGGAGTACGCGTTCAGGCGACTATCCTCAGTTTTGTCGTCAGTGGCGGAGAACTTGGCGAGCGAGTAATTCGCCAACCAGGGCAGCTCCGCATCGGTGATCTGGTTTTCGAAGACCAGGCGCATGCTCTCGACCGGCAACGCGTCGAACAGGTCCTTCTTAAAGCGATAGCGCTCATCGGAGCGGAATGTCTTGATGGTGTAGTAGCGCACGAGCGGGTCGGACACAAACCCCGGATCGCCCGTCCACAGGCGCGCACGACCAGAGACATCGAGGGATGCCGCAACCATCATGCGCAGGTACACATCCGCATCGGCACCCGGTGCCGTAAGGTCGGCGGCGTTCGTCTTGCGCAGGCGCATGAAGATGCCGAGCGACTTGATGTAGTCGGCGTGGGTCGCTACGTTGTTCTTGGCGTTGGTCCACACCTCGCCGCCCGTGACGTAATAGCGCAGCGCCGCGAGGTCACCCATGAACCAATCGAGGAACTCGCTTGCATCGGTTGAAGAGGCCCGTAATTCGCTCAGCTGCTCATATCCGGCACGACGCACCAGCTCTCGCTGAAGAATCAGGCGCTCCGAGGCCTCGTCGAGCGTTCCGGCAGCAGCACGGGCGACAAGGTCCTGTTTTTCGACAAGCGAGCGAATCTGCGCATCGTACGATTCGAGCGTTTGAATGGCACCACCCTGGGGAGCCGCATGGGCAATTGAGGGGACAGCGATACCAGCGGTTGAAACCGTTGCGGTCGCGATCATCGCAGCCATGAGCACCGTCTTGGTGGAGCGGCCAACGGGGTTGAGTGCGGCTCGGACACGTGAGTCAACAAGACCCATGTCCTCGTAGCGAGCGGGGTTGGTCACAATGGGCTCCCTATGAGATGTAGTACGTTTGAAGTGCCAGTCCATCGTACCGAATAATCACGCTTGAGGGAATGCCCCTTGAGCCGACACATTTCTTAAGCAAAGATAAGGCGGTGCGCCGAAGATCTCCTCTCCGGCGCACCGCCAAACCACGCGTATATGCGCTGCGGTCTAGTAGTTAACGACCTGCTCCTCGAAGTAGGACTGCGGATGAGCGCAGACGGGGCACATCTCGGGGGCGGTGGGGCCCACGTGCAGGTGACCGCAGTTGAGGCACTTCCACACCTTCACGCCCTCGCGGGTGAAGACCTCGCCCTTCTCAACGCGCTCGGCAAGCTTGTTGTAGCGCTCCTCGTGAGCCTTCTCGACGGCACCGACACCGCGGAACTTGGCGGCGATAGCGGTGAAGCCCTCCTCGTCGGCGGTCTTGGCAAACTCGTCGTACATGGTCGTCCACTCGTAATTCTCACCGGCAGCAGCATCGCGCAGGTTATCGAGGGTGCCGGGGACTTCGCCTCCATGCAGCTCCTTGAACCAGAGCTTGGCATGCTCGGACTCATTCAGAGCGGTCTCCATGAAGATGTTGGAGATCTGAACGAAGCCGTCCTTCTTGGCCCTGGAAGCGTAGTAGCGGTACTTGGTGTGGGCCTGAGACTCGCCCGCAAAAGCGGCCTCGAGGTTCTTCTTGGTCTGGGAATTCTCGAAATCCATGAATACCTCCTAGGTGGCGTAGGAATCGAAAGGCGCCGTCGATGCGCCACATCGAGCGGAACCCCAACGGGACCGCCTGCAAAGACGCCCGTAAATCTCTTGTACCCCACTCGCGCCCGCTCTTGCAAAAGCTCGCTCGATCGCCCTAGACGATCACCCACGCCCCTTCACACTCCCGGCAAAATCCCTCGCGGGCGAGATCGGTCAATATGGATTCGACGAGCTCCCCCTCAACGGGCGGACGTCCGGCAGTGCGCTCGACGTCGTTGAGGGCGGCATGCAGCGAAGCGGTGCTCGCCCGCTCGCCACGCGCCTGGGCATCCAACAAACTGGCGCACGATTTCCGCCCGCTTCTGACGGCGTGAGCCTTCAAATCGCGATTGGCGCGTATATGCCTTGGCACGACGCGAGGGGTTGGGAACGGTCTTCTTGAGATACGCACCATAGTCGAGCATGGCATAGTACCAGGTGCGCGGCGTGTCATCGGGATCCTGGGGCATAGCGAAGGGGTCCGCGGACCTCGCGTCGGCAGCCATCAAGCGCCCGGTTTCTGGCCAGCGAAGCAATCCGCTTCCGCCCCGCACGATGCGGGAGCTGCGGGACATGTCGCCTCCGCCAGCGGCACAAGTTCCCTATCGGGCACGCCCGGCACATCGGGGAACAGGTGGTGTAGAAGAACGGTGCGCACATTCGTCTCCAGGTAGACCCTGGCAAGTCAAACGCAAAGGATCGGATGCCCTGCGCAGTCGCCGGGCCGATCCCCGGCAAGGCGATGAGCTCCTTCGTACCCGCGGGAAACACCCCATCGTACCCGCGAACGATCTCCTCAGCAGCCGCCTTGAGCGCCAGAGCGCGACGATTGTACCCCATACCCTGCCAAGCCGCGAGAACCTCAGCAGTACCGGCCTCTGCCAGCGCGAAGACGCTCGGGAACGCATCGAGCCATTCCGCCCACCGCGTCTCCACGCGGGCGACCTGCGTCTGCTGAAGCATGACCTCCGAAAGCCAGATCTTATACGGGTCGCGCGTGCGACGCCACGGAAGGTCTCGATACAAACGAACCCCTTCCGTGCGAACCAGCGTGCGGAAGGGGTCCATGTTCATCTTGAGCTCCTTAGAGGATCATGCGGCTACACGCACGAGCACCCCCTGGAGCACCCGGCGTACTCGGGAAAACGCGAGCGATCGGCGAACTTGGGGTCGACCGCGGGATGCTGCCGTCGATTGACGACGTCATCGAGCGTAACGGAGTCCAGATAATTGCGAAGCAGCTCCTGGGCTCCTATCCACAGGGGATGATAGCAGCATTCATCCATGCGAGGGCATATCCCGTCCTCCGCCGTGCAATCGTTCATGACGAGCGGGCCCTGGACCGCCTCGACGATCTGACGAATCGTCACATCTTTGGGGTCGACTTTAAGCCGCATGCCGCCGCGGACACCGCGCAGGCTCTCGATAATCCCCGCCTGCACCAGACCGTGCTGAATGGAGCGGGCAAAAGAATACGGCACATCCACCGTCTCGGCGGCCGTACGCACGGACAGAAGGCTATCCTCGCCTTCCGCCAACATGGAAAGCATGCGCAGGGCATAGTCGGTCTTGCGGGAGATGTCCATCTCTTCTCCTTGCGAGTAAACGAAATCTATTCGAGACGTTATGCGTGGTTGGCAAATAAACTCGTGGTCGAGCATAATGCGCCATTCGGCACCGATACTGACATTGTACTAATATAGCGTGTTTGATGCATTTGGAGAAAGGTCTGTACTGCCCCTCCTCGCGCAGATTCATCGCTTCACAACTCTACCACAAACGCAAAAAGCCCCGTCTTGCGACGAGGCTTTGATTGCGATGGCGGGAAGTACGGGGCTCGAACCCGCGACCTCCGACGTGACAGGCCGGCGCTCTAACCAAACTGAGCTAACTCCCCAGGCGGCAATTCGCGTGTGCTCCTTGCTGCGGGGATTAGTATACACAGACTTCAACTTCACACGCAAGAACTTTTTTTCAAAAAAAAGTTATAAGTCGATGATCTCGGCAGATAGCACGCGGCCGTCCTCGACCATAAGCCGTGCGATGGAGGCCTCCCGTCTGCCACGCGGCAGCGATGCCGACCCGGGATTGATCACCAGACACCCATGCACCCGGTCGATGCGCGGCCGATGCGTATGACCGCACACCACAACGTTCGAGCTCGCCAACGGCAGGTCCTCGGCGTAGTGCGCCACCGAAAACCGAACCCCCTCGTACGTGAACTCGTTCACACGCGGCACATCGGGGCCGTAGTTGTAGTAACCATCGTTGTTGCCCAAAACCGCGCGCAGAACGGGAACGCTCACCTCGAGCTCCGCGTAGTTGCTCTCGGATGTGATATCGCCGGCGTGGATAAGCAAGTCGCATCCCTCGATGGCGCGCAGCAGCTCCGGAGCGAGGTAGCCATGGGTATCGGAGATGATGTCGACACGCCGCTCCATTACAGGTTCAACGCCTTCTTGAGCGGCACCACGCGCGGCGGCTCACCGGAATGCGCTCGTCAACGCCGTTCACGCCGAGCTGGATGGCGCCCGAGGGCACCGTCTCGACGTCCTCGACATTGGCGAGGTTGACGATGTAGCGACGATGGACGCGGAAGAATCCGAACTCCCCGAGCTTGGACTCGAACTGTGCGAGCGATGTCGTGGACAGATAACGGTCGTCTTCGGTGAAAATGCAGGAGTAGTCGTCCTTCGCCATGATGAAACGGATCTGGTCGACCGGAATGAGCACCTTGCGGCCGCCCTTTTCCACCGGGATGCGCTCGATATTGGTGGGCTTGGCGGAAGTGGGCTCCGCAGTGGCGACGGGCTTGGCACGGGCAATGACCTTCTCGATCGCACGATCGAGGCGGGCCTCCTCCACGGGCTTCATGAGATAGTCGACGGCATCCACATCGAACGCCTCGACGGCATGATCGCTGTACGCGGTCACGAACACGATCGCCGGCGGGTTCTTGAGCTTGTAGAGCGCCTCGGCAAGCTGGAGTCCCGAAGCCCCGGGCATGGAGATGTCAAGGAAGACCACATCGACACGCGCCTCCATGAGCATCTCAATGGCGGAGCGGACGCTCGACGCCTCGATAATGGAGCCGATCTTGCCCGTCTGCTCGAGCAAGAACCGCAGCTCGGAACGAGCGGGTGCCTCATCGTCAACGATCATCGCACGTAGCATACCTATCGATAACCTTTCATACTGTGAGTGAGACCCGGCGAGAAGCGCCGTCCGTACGGTCCGCTCCTATTCTACCCTTCGTCATACATACTACCCTCAAGATCGAGGTGAAGGGAAATCGTGGTGCCCTCCCCCGGAGTCGACTCCACGCTTGTACGCGATTTGGGACCGTAGAAACGCTTGATGCGCTCGGAGATGTTGTGCATGGCCACGCCGGCTCCACCGCCCTGTGGTGCATTGGGGTCCGGCGCCGACAAGGATCGGTCGAACAAGCGCATGGCCGTCTGCTCGTCCATGCCCACACCGTCGTCGGACACGAGAATCGACACGGCACTCTCCCCCGCCCGCTCGACCGCGATGCGGATCGTAAGGGACCCTCGTCCGGCATGGCATGGCGCACGGCGTTCTCGACCAGCGGCTGGATCACGAATGCGGGGATGAGGACATCCTCGGCGTCCTCGTCCACATCGACTTCGACCAAAACGCGGTCCTCGCCAAATCGCGCCTTCTCAAACTTGAGATACCGCAGCGTTTGAGCGATTTCGCGTTTGACCGCAATCAGCTGACCGGAGTTCTCGAGAGTTGCGCGGTAGAACTGGGAGAACTCGCGGAGCAACTCGCGTGCCCGTAACGGCTCGGTGCGCGTGAGCGACGCGATGGTGTTGAGCGTGTTGAACAGGAAGTGCGGGTTAATCTGGGCTTGGAGGGCGCGAACCTCCGCGCGCGCGGTGAGCTCTGCCTGGCGCTCAAGCTCAGATACGGTAAGCTGCGTGGAGAGCAGCTCGGCAAAGCCAGAGGCGAGGGCGTACTGCGTGCGATTGACGTGCCGTGGCGAACGGTAATAGAACTTGAGGGCTCCCACGGCACGTCCGCGGATCTTGAGCGGTGCGATGATACCCGCGGGGATGCTGCGCCTGCTCCCGCGCTCGCCGCGGACGTCCATGTCGCTCGTGAACGACTGCACGATGCCGTGCTCGATGACATAGCGCGTCGTGGGCGTGTGAATCGGGGAGCCCGCAGGGAAGTCATCGGCGAGCTCGCCCACGCACGAAAGCACCTTCTCTCGGTCAGTGACCGCGATGGTCATGGCGCGCGTCTCGGGTAACAGACGGCGGCATATCTCCTCGGCGCTCTCGCGCGTAAGACCGCCCGTAATGTCCTCAAGCATGCCCGAAGCAACGGCGAGCGTTTGCTCCGTGTACTGCGAGCGCAGGGTATCGGGGCTAAAGAACACATAGATGAACGCAAGCGTAAAGCACACGAGCAGGACGAGCGCGGCAACGGTGGTGACCGTCTCCACACCGTTGAGGATTGCATAACCAAAGAACCCGACCATGCTGAACACCACGAGGGCGGCGAGCAGCCTGAGCGCCTCGTTCGCGTCGAGCATTCCCGCTCGATAGCTGCCCTGGGTCATTCCCTCAAGGCTCTGTGGGCACCGGGAGCCCTCGTGCTCCGGCGATGTATTCTCGGTCATCAACGCTCCAAAAGGGCGACCAGGCGCTCGTCACCCGCGAGCCCGCCCATAATACTCGGCCAAAAACTGACGAATCTGAGGTAATCGGTCTCATGGGCAGCCGCGTATTCGCGCGCATCCTCAATCCCACGGCGATAGATATGCCAATAGCCCCGGTGCTCGCAGGTGAAAATAGAACGGATGAGCGCGGTTTTGCGCACGCGTTCATCTAGACCTCCCGAAATCCACGGACCGGGATACGGCATGAGCGAGGCGGCGGTCACCGAGTTGATATCGGGACGGCGCGAGGCGCTCGCGAGCTTGGCGCGCTCGTAATACCAGCGATAAACGTTTTGCATGAAGCGCGGGGATTCTTCCACCTGGCTCGGCGGCAAGTGCTTGACCACCCAAGCATTGTCGAACCACACATCCATTCCCAGCAAGCGCATGTTGAACAGATAGTCCAAATCCTCGCCGCGCGTGATATAGGGATCGAACGCCACGCGTTTGAACGCACGCGCGTGGATGGCAAAGC
>ENA-OPZN01000212-OPZN01000212.1-human-gut-metagenome-genome-assembly--contig:-NODE-212-length-22084-cov-5.561324_pt1 | contig 22084 bp, 14 predicted proteins | sample MGYA00242483_ERZ504503 | MGnify/ENA primary metagenome ERZ504503 (study PRJEB26092, sample SAMD00036285) | human gut metagenome | host: Homo sapiens | study: EMG produced TPA metagenomics assembly of... | reverse complement strand
CAGACCTTTCAAGTACATGCCAGCCACTTGCGCATCCGCCATGATATGTCATGGATTTCAGTCGGGCCAGCAGTTCCACCAACCTGCGTAGTAACCAACCGGCTTCCCTGCATGCCGTTGAACCAGCTCCAGCTCCATCCCCTTTTTGCAAGGTCTTCAATTTTTCCACGGTCTGCCCCATACGGTAATTCATCGCATTCAGGTCGAACAACAATCCAATCCGTTGTCTCTGCTCCTGTTCATCTGCCGCCTGAGCCAGCCAAGCGTTTCGGCCAGCAACACGCTTTTCAGTTCCTGGTTCTTCTCCAGTTCACTCCACAAACGTTTCTTTCTTTACTCCCTGCTTTTTCCAAGCTTCAAACACAGGCTGAATCTGCGGATTCAGTTCCACAATTTTCCGTGCCACCGCATTGGCGTAGTAAGCCGAAGCCCAGGAGAACGCATCGTCCTGCTGCGGATTTCCTACTACCGGAAGTGCCTGTACGGCATACCATATCGGAGTAGAAGTCAGTTCGATGGTCAGCTGCCGGTTCTGGGCCGTCTTGCTCTGTCCGTTAAACAAATCCTCCAAGTTCACTTCCTGAGATTCCCCGCCTTTCACCTGCAAGGACAAGGTTTCCGTCATCCATTGCTTGTCAGTCAGCACAGGAAGATAATGCTGTTCTCCGTCACTAAACTCACCGGCCTCTGCCTTCATCCGACAAATCAAAACCTCGCCATCCATATTTACCGGGAAAGTAAAACGTACACTGCCCGTTTCTCCTGCCTTCACCTGAAAATCCTGCACTGCCTGATACACCACACTTTCATCCATCGGATTCACCAATTCCAGACGTACCGCCCTTTCACCTCTTCCGTTGACAGATTTATCAAAGAAGCTGCCAGTGAAGTTTCATCTCCTCTACGAAGGAAACGAGGCAAATTAGGCTGAATCATAAACGGTTTTTCGGTCCGGGTTTCTGCCTGCAGGAGTCCGTAATCCATGTGGCGAGTATGTGCCAGCCCTCTGAACTTCCACTGCGTCAATGCATCTGGTACGGTAAATACCAATCGCACGGTTCCGGTTGAATCTGTACGCAAATCAGGATAGAAGAAAGCCGTTTCTGCAAAATTCTCGCGTAAAGTCATCGTCTGTTCCGTTTCCAAAGGAATCGTTTCAGACTGAAGTTCTACTTCTACCACTCCATCGTCCTGCGTAAATCCCGCCTGCGCATTCAAAGCCTCATCCGCCCTCATGGCATCTGGTGCTGCAGCCGCAGCCTTCATCATGATTCCTGCTCCGCGTACCATCAGACCGTTTCGAGAGAAGGTTCTATACTGACGCAAAGAAGGAATCCACAACCGACTATACAACTGCCAGTTGTCAGGAGTATATACAGAAGACAATGAATAAGTATAGAAAGGCGAATAAGCCATCGCGATACTGTTCACTGACTGAATAAACGGCATGACGGAAGGAGTATATCGGCTGAAGCCCAACTGGAAATTCCACGGGTTATCCCACAAACGGTCGAGCGAAGCATCATACAAGGTAGCCAGCAGACGGGCATCCGCCGGTTTGCCTGCCGCATCCAGAATCTGCATGGTCCAGGTTTCTTCTGTGCCCGGACGCAAACGGTCACGGAAAACCTCCCACTTCAATGTCAGTTTTTTCTCCGGTACCGGACGTTTCAAAGCGACTTGCTTGGAATACCAGATACCGTCTTTCATAAATCCAAAGCTGACGGTGATTCCATCGCCGTATTCCGGCCGCCACGTATAATCAAACGGACGGATTTCTTCGTTCAGCACAAACGAGTCAGAAACCAGCATCCGGTTGCCACTGTACACATGATAGAACAAATGTACATTCTTTTCGCTGCTGCCCACATACAAGGTTACCGGCTGCGTTTCCTCCAACTGTGTACCGTCCTGATAGAACCATTCCACAGTCTTTACCGGAGGAACCCGGTCTTTTAACGAAAAGAGTATAAACTCTTGTTCTGCACGACAAGGACGCCCGTGCTCATCACTGGCGGTTACCTCCAGCAAGTATTTTCCGGAAGCCAACTTCTTCCATGCTTCCGGCAGGAAAGGCAGTCCGGATTTCACCGTATCCTCCCATACTGTTTGCTGCTTCTTTCCGGCCTCATCCAATGTATAAAGTGAGCCGACCACATCTAATGCCACAGGCTGTTGCTGCATGTTCAAGGCCTGCACCTGCATCTTATCCAGTTTCTCACGAGCCACTTTTCCAGCCAATCCCTTTATCTGTAATCCGATGGCATGTTCACCCACCGGAAGCACCAGTACACCTTCCTGCGTTTCTCCGGCCGCATCCGTCACTTCCACCTTCACCTGATAACGATAGAATCCATCCCAGCCTAAAGAGACTTCCGCATCCGGACGTTCCAGACAAACCTTCACCGCAAATGTTCCGTCGGCTGAAGTCATCAGTTCACCTTCTGCCAACTGTTGTTCTCCTGCCATGTTCCGCCAGAACCAAGCCTTTGAACGGGTCAAGGTATAACGCACCTTACCGCCCTGCACCGGTGCACCAGAAAACTTTTTCGCCGTACCTTCCAGTTGCAAGGAATCCCCCATCGTGTAAGCTTCCTGCACTTCCTTCCAGGTAACTTCAAACGTCGGACGCTTGTATTCTTCCACTCGGATATAACAGGACGCCTTGTCCGATTCTATCCGGAACATGCCGGCCAATGTTTCCGAAGGTAATTGGAATTCCGCTGAAAATGCGCCGAAGTCATCCGTAGTCAATTCTTTCCGGGCTATCTCCCGGTTATTGGCATCCCGCAAGGCCAGCCAGATGGCTGCATCTTTGCGTACCTCTACACTATCGCCTTCCTGCGTATAAGCCACACCGGATACATACACCGTCTGCCCCTTGCGGTACAGCGCACGGTCAGTAAACAAATCCATGCGATCCACCTTCTTCTTGCTGTCATTGACCGTCGGCAACACTCTTCTGGACCAGTAAGCCACCTGCATAAACTCATCCTTGCCTGCACGTGCATGCATCCATAATGATTCTTTCATGTCCGGTACTACTACCTTGCCCTGCTTATCGGTTTTAAACGTCTTATATAAGGTATAATTGCCTGGCACAGGAATGGAATAGAACACCAATTCTGCCCCTGCGACCGGCTTTCCGGTCTTACAATCCACCACATGACACTCCGTCTGCCTTCCTTCCATCGGGAAAGAAGCCACCTGCAGTGCAGACAGATGCACTACATCGTATCCCGTTTTATCCTTATAGCCGTCGGGGATTGATTTCAATATATAAATCCCCGCCTCGGGCATCCGGCTGGTCAGCACAGAAACCGTATCCTTGTACGTTGGAGTATCCGGCAAGTCCAACCGCACTTTATCCACCAGTGTACCATACTTCTTTATCAGGTCCGCATGCTCCAGATTCTGTGCAAACACAGAAGATGAAGCCTTCAGGTTCAGTCTATACCATTCCAGTGTCGCCCCTTTCAGGTTCTTGCTGGTGACACGAAGTTCCGCTTCCGTCTGCGGATAAGGATGAGTTACCTGCACCGAGAGCGACGGCATGCACACTATTCGCTGCTTATCCTTCAAATCGGCCGTGAATTCCGAAGAAGGATACCGTTTTATTCCCTCTTCTATCACCTTCATTTCGGACACGAAGTCTTGTTTCTGATGATAGAAATCGGCCCATGACACATACAACGCCGCACAGGCATCTACTCCGTCATAGGCTTTTGCCCACGCCTGCAACTGCTCCAACACCTGTTCGTCCGACAGCTGTTGCGGATACCTCCATCCATTACGCTGCCAGTACATCAATCGCTCCAGACGTGTCAATAATTCCGCGTCACGATTTTCCGCCACCTCGTATTGTGCAATCAGCTTTTCATACTTGTCGAACACTGCCAACTGTACGGCCTTGCTTCCTCCCCCATTCCATAGAAGCTGAAAGATGGACTGGCGTAACAGCAAATCGTACATATTGTCACCGAAATAGCGCTGGCTCCATTTGCCCTGTTCAGCCATCGGACGAAAATCGGTCGTAGCCACGCCCAGCAAAACCTCTTTATCCTTTACTGCCCGGTCAAACTCATACAATGCGCTGTCCACTTCCTGAGGAGCGGATTCCAACTTATAGTATCCTGACAGAAACGCCAACACGGCTTTCTGCAAAGGATCGTTCTCCTCTGCAGCCCATGCATTCAGTCGACAAAGTTCACGCTGCAAACTGTCCGGTGTCAGCCCTACCTGACATTCCACCCGCGAAAGATACGCTTTCAGCATCTGCGGAGCATTCTTCTCCTTTCTTGCCTTTTCATAAATCTGGTTCACCTGTGAAATCAAGGTCTGCGGCAAATCCTTCTTCCGGGTTTCCTCTACCTCCTTCCAAAGACGATCGTAACTCTGAGCTATCCCCGCCAAAGGAACATAAAAGCCAACAATCCCGTGGCACATATCAAGAATAGTCTGTTCATCATTTCCAATTTTAAGTTTTACAAGGTTGTCTTTATAAAGATAAAACCAAAACCCTGATTTACTGCACAGATTTTCATTAAAAGAAGTAAAACCACAGAAAATCGAAACAAAAACGGAGGCTGCCCCTTTCCCTTTTACGGGAATCGGACAGCCTCCGTATCTATTTATCCACTAACGGATATTACTTTTTCGGTGTATTTTCCAGTGTAGCCAGCAAGAAATCATAGAACTTCTTCACTGACGGCACATGACAGCGTTCTTCCGGTGTATGCGGGCACTGCAAAGTAGGACCAAATGAAATCATATCCAGTCCAGGTACAACCGCACCGATGATACCACATTCCAGTCCGGCATGAATCACTTTCACTTCCGGTGTTTCACCAAACTGTGCCTTATAAGATTCCTTCATGGCATGCAGAATCGGAGAGTTTACATCCGGTTCCCATCCTGAATAGCTGCCAGAACGTTCTACGTGCATACCTGCCATAGAGAAACAGCTTTCGATAGCCGTATTGCGATAGTCCTTCATTGATTCGCGAGAGCTGCGTGTCAATACCTTAATGGCAGCCTTTCCATTGCCGATTTCTACGATAGCCAGGTTAGAAGAAGTTTCCACTGTATCCGGGATAGTCGGAATGAAACGTTCTACTCCATTCGGACATGCATAAATCGCGTCCACCAGGTTGTCACGGATTTCTTCCGGCACCATCATCTTCGGCAAGTCCACACGTTCTGCCGTAAAGCTGATGTTGTCTTCAATGGTCGCGAATTCATCGCGCCATACCTGTTCGCATTCACCCACGAATGCCAGCACATCTTCTACCTCCGAAGCCGGTACGGTAATCACTACTTCACATTCACGCGGAATGGCGTTGCGCATGTTTCCACCTTCCCATGACACCAGACAAGCCTCATCGTAAGCAATCACCTGGTTCATGAAGCGAGCCATCAACTTGTTGGCATTGGCATGTCCCCAGCCAATCTGAATACCAGAGTGGCCACCGCGCAATCCCTTCAGTGTCACCTTCAGTGCCACGTCTTCCGGATCTGTTTCTTCTTCCTTATATTCCAAAGTAGCCGTCAGGTCTTCTCCACCTGCACAGCCAATATAAAGTTCACCTTCTTCTTCTGAATCCAGGTTCAGCAGGATTTCTCCTTCCACCGTACCCTGTTTCAAGCCGAACGCCCCATACATACCGGTTTCTTCATCGGCAGTAATCAGCGCTGTCAGCGGACCGTGTTTCAAGGTCTTGTCTTCCATAATGGCCATGATGGCTGCCACACCCATACCGTTGTCTGAGCCTAATGTGGTACCTTTAGCCTTCACCCATTCGCCGTCTACATAAACCGGAATAGGATCTTTTTCAAAATCATGCTGTGTATGTTTGTCTTTCTGAGGAACCATGTCCATGTGAGCCTGAAGGATGACAGACTTCCGGTCTTCCATACCCGGAGTGGCCGGTTTGCGATAGATTATGTTTCCAGCCTCATCCTGAAATGATTCCACACCTACCTGCTTGCCGAATTCCAGCAAGAAAGCCTGAATTTTTTCCAAATGTCCAGACGGACGAGGAATTTGCGTCAACGAATAGAAATGCTTCCACACATTCTGCGGAGCCAAAGAAAGAATTTCGTTCATATTATATTTTTTGATTTTATTCCGGAAAAGCAATTTCACTTCCCGGTCCGTTTCTTATTTACAAGTGGTAAGGCTACAAGCCCGTAAACACCTAGCAAAATTAATAAAAAGGTTTGAATACCGTGCACCAGCAGGGCAAATATTCCGGCATCTTCCTTTCCTACCCCATACATCATCATCATGGTAATGACCGCAAAGTGCCACGGACCCGCTCCGTTAGGGGTAGGAACGGCCACGGCGATACTGCCCACCACAAACATCACCAGCCCGGGCATCCAGCCCAGTGAGGCAGAAAAGTCAAAGCAATAGAAACTCACATAGAATTGCAGGAAATAGCATGCCCATATGCTCACGGTGTAAAAAGCGAACAGCCACGGATGTTTTACATGCCGAAGCGACAAACATCCGGCCCACACATCGTTCAATATGCCGCGCACCTTCGCAAATACCGTCAAATTGCGAATCAGGAAAAACGCCAGCACGCCCAAGGCAAACAGACAGATGAGAGTGATATAAAAGTTGGTGGAAGTAAACAAGCCCGTAAAGAAGCCCATGTTCGTACCGGTCTTTTCAAAGAATGCCGCAAACACACGCGACTGGAGCAACAGCGTCACCACGGTAATCAGCAGCACACAGATGGTATCGATGAGACGCTCCGTCACCACCGTACCCAGCGATTTGGAGAAAGAAACCCCGTCGTACTTCGACAGGATACCGCAGCGGGAAACCTCCCCCACACGCGGTACGACCAGATTGGCCGCGTACGACACAAAACCGCATACACACTGTTCGACACCTTGGGGTATTCACCTAACGGAGCTAATGTCAGATTCCAGCGCCAGCCGCGGAACAGATGCCCCAGCACACCAAACACCAGCGAAAAGGCCATCCAGCCATAATTCATGCCGCCATCCAGCACGCTCCACACACGCCGGAAATCAAAATCGTGGTATGTCCAAAGCAGAATAGCCGCTCCGAGTACCAACGGAAGCGCTATCTGGAAGACCTTATTTAGTACTTTTTTTAAACCTGTTCGTTCCAAAATCAGTCTGTATATAAAGATTTATGTTTAACTTTGCAAGTCACAAAGATAATACGAACATTTAAAACCTGAGGTATGAAATTAGTTAAACCTAAAAAGTTTTTAGGACAACACTTCCTGAAAGACCTGCAAGTGGCACAAGACATAGCCGACACGGTAGACGCCTGCCCGGCCCTTCCCGTTCTCGAGGTAGGTCCCGGAATGGGAGTTCTCACCCAATACCTGCTGAAAAAAGACCGCCCGCTCAAAGTGGTGGAGCTGGATTTTGAATCGGTGGCTTACCTGCGTGAGAATTTTCCGCAATTAGGAGACCATATCATCGAGCAGGATTTCCTGAAAATGGACCTCCGGCAACTTTTCGACGGACAGCCTTTTGTGCTGACCGGCAACTATCCCTACAACATTTCCAGCCAGATATTCTTCAAGATGCTCGACTACAAGGACTTGATTCCCTGCTGCACGGGCATGATTCAGAAGGAAGTGGCCGAACGCATCGCGGCTCGTCCGGGCAACAAGACCTACGGCATCCTGAGCGTACTGATTCAAGCCTGGTACAGCGTGGAGTACCTGTTCACTGTACACGAACATGTGTTCAATCCTCCTCCCAAGGTGAAGAGCGCCGTCATCCGCATGACCCGCAACGAGACCAAGGAGTTGGGATGCAACGAGCAGTTGTTCAAGCAGATTGTCAAGACGACATTCAACCAGCGCCGCAAGACGCTCCGCAACTCCATATCTCCGATTCTGGAGAAAGGAAATCCGCTCAGTGCCGACCCTATCTTCAACAAACGGCCTGAACAGCTTTCCGTACAAGACTTCATCGACCTGACCAACCGGGTGGAAGAAGCCTTGAATTCCTCAGCCGCAAAGGCCGAGTGACCCTGCACACGAGACTTACAGACTACGATAACAACCCTCATCAGGAGTTTACAAGATGAATAGCGAAGATATTAAATTAGTCACCGAACTGATTGAGAAGAAAGATTCCGACCAGTTAAAAGAAGTCATCAAGGACCTGCATCCGGCCGACATCGCCGAGCTGTGCAACGAGCTGGACGCAGAAGATGCCCGCTTCATCTACCTGCTGCTGGACAACGAAACGGCAGCCGACGTACTGATTGAAATGGACGAGGATGCACGAAAGAAATTCCTCGAAATACTTCCCCCTGAAACCATCGCCAAGCGCTTTGTCGACTACATGGATTCGGACGATGCCGTAGACATCATCCGTGAAATGGACGAGGACAAGCAGGAAGAGGTGCTTTCACACATTGAAGACATCGAACAGGCAGGCGACATCGTCGACTTGCTGAAATACGACGAAGACACCGCCGGTGGTTTGATGGGTACGGAAATGGTGATTGTGAACGAGAACTGGAGTATGCCCGAATGCCTGCGCGAAATGCGACTGCAGGCAGAAGAAATGGACGAGATATATTATGTATATGTGGTAGACGACGATGAACGTCTGCGCGGTGTATTCCCACTGAAAAAGATGATTACCAGTCCGTCGGTTTCCAAGGTGAAACACGTGATGAAGAAGGACCCGATTTCCGTCCATGTGGATACGCCCATTGAAGAGGTGGTGCAGACCATTGAAAAGTATGACTTGGTGGCCGTTCCTGTGGTCGACAGCATCGGCCGCCTGGTAGGGCGCATCACTGTAGACGACGTAATGGACGAGGTTCGTGAACAGGCCGAACGCGACTACCAGTTGGCATCCGGTTTGTCACAGGACGTAGAAACAGACGACAACGTGTTCCGCCAGACCACCGCGCGCCTTCCGTGGCTGCTCATCGGTATGCTGGGTGGAATCGGTAACTCCATGATTCTGGGCAACTTTGACTCTACCTTTGCCGCTCATCCGGAAATGGCGCTTTACATTCCCCTTATTGGTGGAACGGGAGGAAACGTAGGAACCCAGTCCTCCGCATTGGTCGTGCAAGGTCTGGCCAACAGCTCACTGAACGCCGAAAACACCTTCAAGCAGGTGCTGAAAGAATCCGTTGTAGCCCTTATCAACGCCACCATCATTTCCATGCTGGTGTATATCTACAACTTCATCCGTTTCGGAGCTACGGCTACGGTCAGTTATTCAGTATCCATCAGTCTGTTTGCGGTAGTCATGTTTGCCTCCATTTTCGGCACACTGGTGCCCATGACACTGGAAAAACTGAAAATCGATCCGGCCATTGCCACCGGACCGTTTATCTCCATTACCAACGACATTATCGGTATGCTCATGTACATGGGAATTACCGTATTATTATCCTAAATTTTTGTTAAAGAAAAACGCAAGTGCGTTTGAGGTAAAACGCAAGTACATTTTACTTCAAACGCACTTGCGTTTTAATCAAAACGTCCTTGCGTTTTCTTTGAAACGCAAGGGCGTTTTTTTTTCACCCCTCTACAAGCCCTTCTGAGCCACATTCCTCGTCTTTTCTATTTCTAAAAATGATTCTTACCTTATAGTTTTTCTGAAAAGTATGAAATCAGATTTTTTTCTTTAATTTGTAAGAACCATTTACTAATGGTAAAGAAAAAACTAGGATATTATACTCTTTAAAATCTATATACGATGGAAGTAAATGAAACCAACCGCCCATTAACCGAAACTCCGATGGAACAACCCATTGAAGCACCGGTTCCTACTGTTGAAGACACCGAAAAGGAAACATCCGCTCCCAAACAGACACTGGAAGAAGTGGTGCAACGCCTCAAGGAAATCAACGAGAAAAACGACCTGACCGACAAGCAGGAAATCGATTCACTTAAACAAACGTTCTATAAACTACAAAAAGCCAAATCAGAAGCGGCACGGAAAGCTTTCATCGACGAAGGGGGAAAGGCAGAAGACTTCACTCCGGAAACAGAACCGGCAGAAGAAGAGTTCAAAGCTGTCATGAACGCCATCAAGGAGAAGAGAAATGCCTTAGCAGCTGCACAAGAAAAGAAAAGAAGAAATCTGACCAAGAAACTGGGTATCCTGGAAAGAATGAAGTTCCTGACCGAATCGCAGGAAGATACCAACAAGATATACGACGAATTTAAGAAGTTACAGCAGGAATGGAATGAAATAGGCCAGATTCCGGTAGCGAAAGTAAATGAACTGTGGAAGACTTACCAGCTTTACACCGAAAAATTCTATGACATGGTGAAGCTGAACAATGAATTCCGCGAATATGACTTCAAGAAAACCTGGAACAGAAGACCCGCTTGTGCGAAGCTGCAGAAAAACTGGCCGAAGAGCCTGACGTAATTTCTGCTTTCCACCAGCTGCAGAAGCTTCATCAGGAATTCCGTGCCATCGGCCCGGTAGCCAAAGACCTGCGCGAAGAAATCTGGAGCCGTTTCAAGGCTGCCTCTACGGTTGTCAACAAACGCCACCAGCAGCATTTTGAAGAACTGAAAGAAAAAGAACAGAATAACCTGGACCAGAAGACGGTGATTTGCGAAATCGTGGAAGGTATGGAATATGACACCTTCACTACTTTTGCTGACTGGGAAGACAAGACCAATGAAATCCTTGCCCTCCAGGCCAAATGGAAAACCATCGGCTATGCTCCGCAAAAGATGAACGTCAAGATTTTCGAACGTTTCCGCGCTGCCTGCGATGAATTCTTCCGCCGGAAAGCTGCTTTCTTCAAATCTGTGAAGGAAACAATGGCAGCCAACCTGGAAAAGAAAAAAGCGTTCTGCGAAAAGGCTGAAGCCCTGAAAGAAAGTACCGACTGGAAAGAAACGGCTGAAATCCTGACCAAGCTCCAGAAAGAATGGAAGACCATCGGTCCGGTTGCCAAGAAACATTCAGATGCCGTATGGAAACGTTTTATAGGTGCCTGCGATTATTTCTTTGAACGGAAAAACAAAGCGACTTCTTCACAACGCTCGGAAGAAGTGGAAAACCTGGCCAAGAAAGAAGATGTCATTAAGCGTATGGCTGCCCTGGAAGCTGCCGGAACTGCAGACGATGCAACTGCCGAACAAGTACGTGCCCTGATGAAGGAATGGAATGCCATCGGCTTCGTTCCTTTCAAGGAAAAAGACCGTCTGTATAAAGAATTCCATGCATTGGTAGACAAGCTGTTCGACCGCCTGCACCTGTCGGCTACTGAAAAACGCCTGAGCAGTGTACGCACTAACGGCAACAAAGAAGGAAATCTCTACCGCGACCGTGAACGCCTGGTTCGCACTTACGAAGGGCTGAAAAACGACATCCAGACCTACGAAAACAACCTTGGCTTCCTGAATTCTTCTTCCAAGAAGGGAAATACACTGGTGGCTGACATCACCCGCAAGATTGAGCGCCTGAAGAAAGACATGGAACTGGTGCTGAAGAAAATCAAGGACATTGATGAAAGCTTGAAAGACAAAGAATAAAAACAGCTTACTCAAACTAATTTTATTACCCCAAGAGTATCCATTCCCCATGGATACCTCTTTTTTTACCTTAATCTTTCACAAGAATTTCATTCAACTGTAAAAACTTCACACAAACATTCTATGTTTACCATATTTTTGAAAAATAATCGCATAAATATTTTATTATTTGCCCAAAACAGTTTAAATTAAAGCCAAATTTCAAAAACAAATATTTCCACAACATACAAATAACAAATAAAATATCAGCAAAACATAATTCCGAATGATTTAAAAAACATAAAATAAACTATTCTTAATATGAAATGAAATCACTATTAGGGATTATGCTTTCCCTAAGTATTCTGCAATCTTGCCAGAATGACGAAACAAACATCATCCAGAATGAAGTGAATAACAAAGGCATCACATTCTCTTCTATCATAGATGATGCACAAAATTCCAGAGCTTACGATACGTCGTGGGAAGCCAATGACGTAATTGGTGTATTTATGCTAGCCAATAGTGATAATGTACTGGCTAAAAACATTCCTTATGTAACTTCTAAAGGAGACGGCTATTTCGTAAGCCAAAATAGTCCCATATACTATCCGGAAGGCAAGATTACGGTCGACTTCATTGCATATTATCCTTATAGTGAAACTATTCGTGACTATAAAAACTATCCCATTGATTTAAGTAACCAAACCAAACAAAACGCCATCGACTTGATGACTGCAGTAAACCTGACAAACCGTCAATTGACGTCTCCACAAGGTAACCTGCAATTCAAGCATCTGCTGGCTAAATTGGTGCTGAATTTGCAATCTACTTCTGAAAGTTCCTTAAAAGGTATCAAGGCCTCCATCAGTGGACTGAAAGTAAAAGGTACAGCCAATCTTTCTGATGGTAGCATTACTCCTTCCGGTGAAGTTACAACCTTTTCCTTATTTATAAATGAAGAAGCCACACAAGCAGAAGCTATTCTGTTGCCTCAAGACTTGAGCGGAAAACTGAAAATCAAACTGGAACTAAACGGACAGAGCAAAGAAATTGAGACTGAGATTGCTGGAAGCATTGAGAAAGGCTACAAATATATATATAATGTAAATGTAAATTACCAGGGAGGAGAAATTACGACCGACCCTCAAGCTAAATATACACGATGGACAGAAACTCCATTGATTACAGAATCAGAACTAGCCAAACCCAATATCAAGTACATTACCCATTATAGCAAAGAATATTATACAACAAGTACCTTGAACGGAGTCGAAATACGCAACTACAGTATGCTATATGACACAGACTTGAAGATGGCATATTGGGTAGCATACCCTCTGTGTGACTGGTATCTGAAAGATAAAGAAGATAAAGACGGACGCACTGAAGACTGGAACTATGATGACCTGCTAGATAAAAGTCTGCAACCCAATCTGAAAGAGAACTCTTTCAATGACAAAGGAGATGATTACGACAAAGGACATCAGATTCCCAGTGCAGACCGACAAAGAATAGACAACAATAGATTAATAAACCGACAGACTTTTTACTACACCAATATAACCCCGCAAAGTGGGAAAAAGATGAATCAAACTATCTGGCAAGAATTGGAAAAAGCAGTCAGAGGATGGGGTAGTGGCAAAGACACTTTATACGTAGTGACAGGAGCCATGCCTACTACGCCCACAGATAAAACCATCAATTATACAATAGACAATAACGGAAATAAGGTAGCCATTCCCAAATATTATTTCAAAGCATTGGCACGTAAAGTAAACGAACAATTCCAAACCATAGCCTACAAGCTAGACAATACACCTTACAAGGATGGAAACTACAATGTAGGCATCATATCCGTTAAAGAACTGGAAGAACTAACCGGATTTACATTCTTCCCTGACAGACCGGAAATTACAGAAAGCATTAAAAGCCAGAAGACAGCCTGGTAATAGAATAATCACATTCTCAAAAATAAATTAGTATGAAAATCTCGAATCTACTGTACATGGGGGCATTATCAACCCTAGCTCTAATGAGTTGTACAAACAATGACGACAACAGCGAATGGTACGGAAGTGAAGGCATCGTATTTACCACAGCTATTCAGTCAAGAGTTTCAGGTAACACTTGGAATGCAAACGACGAAGTGGGTATTTACATGATGAACGCAGGTAGTGGAATTGAGGCTGCAACCGCACAAAACAAGAAGTACATTGCACAGACCAACGGTACACTGACGGCGGCTTCGGGCAATGGCATCTATCTTCCTGAAAGCGGAAGTGTGGACTTTATCGCATACTATCCTTACACCACCAGTGTAAGTGGAAACAAGATTGCGGTCAATGTGTCCGACCAAAGCAAACCGGCTGCCATCGATTTAATTTATTCAAACGGCACCAAAGGTATTGAAGCGACTTCTGCCACTACAGTGGACCTGGCATTTACTCATCAGTTGACGAAAATCACCTTGAACGTGACAAAAGACGCCACGGTTGAAACACTCAGTGGCCTAGGTGTGACTATGAAGGGCATCAGCACGGAAGGTGAGTTCAACTTGGCCGACGGCACACTGGCCGCTACAGCCGGCACTAATAATAAAGATGTAGCGATGTATATGGATGTTCAAGGCACTACAGCCACAGCTACCGCCATCATTATCCCGACAGCTTCGGCTAGTGAACAGACTGCCATCAATCTGACTTTCAACCTTAGCGGTCAGTCATTCACCTACACCATTGACAACACATCTATCTTCGAAAAAGGAACGAACGTAAGCTTCGATGCGAACCTGTCCATCAACAATGGCAAGCCGGTAGTAACTGTAGGTAACGCCACAATCACTGCTTGGACAGAAAAAGCAGGCGGCGACATTGATGTAAGCTTTGACGGAGAGCCCCAGCCTCAACCGGGAGAAGAAGCTGTAGTATTGAATGAAACATTTGCTACGGGCCAAGGAGCTTTCACGATTAACGATAAGCAAATCCCAGAAGGAGGTTCTTATGTTTGGAAACATGATGCAGGAACTGCCACGGGCGGGACTCCTTATTACTATATGAAAGCCAGTGCATATATCAGTAGTGCTAAAGCATCAGAAAGCTGGTTGATTTCTCCAGAAGTAGACTTGTCTACCGCTACCACTGCGACCCTGACCTTTATGCATATCATTAACCATGCAGGAGACATGCAAACCCAGCAGACTTTATGGGTGACTGAAACATCTGCTGAAAACTGGCAACAAGTAACAATTCCAAACTATCCGGCCGGAAACAACTGGACTGAAGTTTCTTCAGGGAATATTGATTTATCTACTTATGCTGGTAAAAAAATCAAGTTTGCCTTCAAATATGTAAGTACCACAGAAGCTGCAGCAACATGGGAAATCTATGATGTGAAAGTAGTTGCCAACGGAGAAGGTGGTGGCACAGTGGCACCGGATCCAGAACCGGAACCTGATCCGGAACCGGGAACAACAGAAACTATATTCCTAGAAACATGTGGCCAAACTAACGTTGGAGATACGAAATATAAAATTAATGAGTACACTGGATGGGATAACAATGGGGTACTTACCTTCAGTGACGAATTTGCAGGACAATACCAGAACGCAGATGTCAGAGCAACCGCAACCCTAGATAACAATGTATGGTTTCCAGCCTCTACTTCTACTACAGAAAAGCTATCTGGTCTTAAAATTTCAGGATTCAATGTTGCAAATTACACTAATTTATCATTGGAATATGGTATTGCGACTAACAAAACTCCAGCAAATCAAAATATAATTAAAGTAAGAACTGATAAAGGAGATGTAGCTATTGAAAGCAAAGAATTTACAGCAACGAATAAATACGAAACTGTAAATGTAAGTTTACCTGACAATATTACTTACATCGAATTTGTTTCAGATGCAAATAATACTATGGGATTCAGAGTGGATAACATCAAATTAACAGGAACAAAAAAATAACTAATATCCAAAGTTAAAACGAATAAAGAGAACATGAAAAAGCTCAATAAAACTTTTTCATGTTCTCTTTCACCCCCCTATAAAATAACACTAAACTAATAATTATTTTTTTATGAAACACAAATTACTGTTCTTCATGGCATTCTTCCTTCCTTGCCTTGTCTTTGCACAAGGAAATGTAAGCGTGAAAGGAAGTGTGATCGGAGCAGTAAGCAATGACCCTATTCCAGGTGTAATTGTGACGGTGACAGAACTGAACCGCCAAGTCACAACCGACGCGGACGGAAACTTTACCATCCGAAATATTCAGCCGGGAACTTACGTCATTCAGCTTAACTCCGTAATGATTACGCCCAAGAATGTCTCCATTGAAGTAGAAAACTTAGGCGTAACTGAACTAAAACCTATCCGAGTAACTGAACTTAACGCAAACGAAGACGTGTCTATGATTGGCATCATCGATGCCGGCATGGTGGATGACGACGTGGAAACCTCCGGGCAGGACGTCAGCTCTACCGTGATTCTGTCAAATGATATTTTCCTGAATAAAGCTGCCTATCAACTTTCACCCGCACGCTTCTCTCCACGTGGATACAACAGCACACAGGAGGTTAAATACATCAATGGCGTGGAATTCAACGACCAGAACAGAGGTGTATTCAACTATGCAGCAGTAGGCGCACTGAACGATATGACACGTAACGGTGATGTCACCAACTTCACAGCTCCTTCGTCCTTTACTTTTGGTGAGTTGGGAGGTACGGAAAACATCAACATGCGTGCCAGCAGCTATACTCCTGGAGGAAAGTTAACCTTAAGCTATACCAACCGAAACTATTATCTCCGTGGCATGTTTACCTACTCTACCGGACTGAAGGACAACGGATGGGCATTCACCACCTCTATTGGTGGACGCTATTCGAATGAAGGTAACATCGACGGAACTTTCTACAAGAACGTTTCTTTCGCCTTCTCTGCTGAAAAGCAATGGAAAGGAGGAGAACATAGCCTGTCAATGGTAGCTTTCGTATCACCGGTACAGCGTGGACAGCAAGGCAGTTCTTACCGCGAAGTATATGAACTGACAGGAAACTACCTTTACAACCCGAACTGGGGATACCAGAACGGAGAGAAAAGAAATGCAAAGGTGGTTACAGCATTCGACCCGACTGCCATCATTTCGCACATCTGGAAAATCAACGATAATATGACGCTGACTACAGGTGTGGGAGCACATTATGCCCGCTACGGCAATACGGCCCTGAACTGGTACAATGCTCCTGACCCTCGCCCGGATTACTATCGCTACCTTCCTTCGTATTTTGAAGATGAAATGGTACAACTAAGATACAAAGAGTTGTGGCGTACTAACCAGACCAGCTTTACACAAATCAACTGGGATGACCTCTACCTGGCTAATGCCAACAACATTCGTAATGGTAACGGAGCAGCTGTTTACATGCTGGAAGAACGTCGCAGTGACTTGTTGGAAACGTCATTCAACTCTACTTTGAACGCACGCATGAGCCGTCATTTCGACATCACAGCCGGAGTCGGTGCACGCTACACTCAGTCACGTCAGTTCAAGACCGTAGCCGACCTGCTGGGAGCAGAATATGTGCTGGATATTGATAAGTTTGCAGAACAAGACTTCTCTGGTGATCCGGACAAAATTCAGAACGACTTGAACCGCCCGCAGAGAAAAGTATATGAAGAAGGAATTTTCGGTTACAACTATAACCTGAACATTTACTCACTGAATGCCTGGGTAGTGAATCAGTATCATTCACGTTATTGGGATTACTATTACGGAATGAAGTTGACTTACACCAGCTTCCAGCGTGATGGTAAAATGCGTAACGGACGTTATCCGGACAGTTCTTTCGGCAAAGGTGCTCGCCATCAGTTCACAGACTTAATGGTAAAGGGAGGACTGACCTACAAGTTCAACGGACGTCACATGATTAACGCCAACATCAGTTATGGAAGTGAAGCTCCGTTGCCCAACGAAGCATACGTATCACCGCGTATCACAGACCGTACCATTGATGACATGAAGAGTGGACGGGTTCTCTCTGCCGACATCAACTACATCTTCTCTACTCCTCATCTGGCCGGACGTATCGGAGTGTTCCAGACTAATTTCTATGACCAGATGGAACGCAACAGCTACTATGACGGCATTGAAGGAACATTCATCAACCACGTGTTGTATGGAGTAAACCGCATTCACAGAGGTATTGAGCTGGGAGCTACCTACAAACTGGATGACCATTGGAGCTTTGACCTGGCTGGAACCGTAGGTGAATATTATTACAGCAACAACCCTGACGGTATCAAGAACTCTGAAAACGGAAAGATAGTAGAAAGAGAACAAGTATACATGAAGGATGTTTACGTAGGTGGAGTTCCACAGATTGCCGGTACATTCGGAATCCGTTACTTCATCAAATACTGGTTCCTGGGAGCGAACTTGAATGGATTTGCACGTAATTACATTGATGCAGCTCCTCTTCGTCGTCTGGCTTCAAGCTATACAGAAGTAACTCCGTATAACCAGTATTACGATGCCTTCAAGCAGTTGACCACACAAGAACGTTTCCCGGCAGCCTATACATTAGACTTGTCTATCGGAAAAATTTTCTACTTGCCTGGAAGACAATCTATCAACTTCAATCTTTCTCTGAACAATGTATTGAACAAGAAAGATATTTGTACCGGAGGATACGAACAGGGACGATTTGACCTTGACCATCCGGAACGCTTTGGAGGAAAATACTACTACATGCAGGGCATCAACTGCTTCCTGAATGTGAGCTACCGTTTTTAATCATTAACCTACATAAAACTCAGAATATATGAAACTTTTAAGAAATATCAGTCTGCCACTCATTGCCTCACTCGCTCTCTTTGCTTGTGAACGAGACTATGATGCTCCTCTCTTGACAGAACCTGAATACACAGGTCCGGCAGCCAATATCACGATTTCAGAATTGCGTACACAAAATGCAGCAGCAACAGAAAATACCCCCATTATTATCACAAAAGACCAAGTGCTCAAAGCCGTTATCACTGGTAACGATGAATCTGGAAACATCTTCAAGAAAATCTATCTGCAAGATGAAACAGGTGCCATTGAGATGGGAGTAGATCAAAATAGTGTGTACAACTATTATCCTGTAGGCCAAACAGTATACATTGATTTAAATGGTTTAAGCATCTCCGTATTTGGTGGTGAACAACAACTAGGACACCCCGAAGGAACTTATTCCGTACACCTTGGGAAGATTTTAAAAAACACGTCAGCAAGGATAAATGGGAAAACTTAGATAAAATAAAACCTATTGTTTTAGATGACATTAGCATTGTTAATGCTGCTCCTAATGAATATAAGTTCAAACTAGTTCAATTTACCGGAGTTACTTTCAAAAATGGAGGAAAAGGTATTTTTGCACCTGAAACTGATTACGGTGAAGAATACATCACTGACAGCCATGGCAACACTATCATGATTCGTACCAGTAGCTATGCTAATTTTGCAGGAAATGGCCTGCCAGAAGGGAAAGGAAATATAACAGGAATTCTTGGACGCTATAATGGTACTTGGCAACTTACTCTACGTACTGCTAATGACGTAAGCGACTTTACCGGAAGCAATGAAGAAGGTGGAAATGAAGGCGGAGAAACCCCGAGTGGTGAAACTGTTTTATTCCAAGAATCTTTTGGAACTCCTGAAAAGAGTGGAAATTACTGGCCATATTTCAGTGATTATACTGGATTTGATAATCCTGCCAGCATGTTTGAGAACACATCTGAAGAAAAAGCATCTGTACGTATTGTAAGTAATCTTACGAATGTCTGGTTCCCTGGAACAAAAGATGTAGCAATTGCTATCAAAAATATCAATGCACAAGGTAATACATCTGCTACTTTAGAATATCAAGTAGGCTCCAATGTATACAAAGCAGGAGAAAAACAAGATTTAAAAACCTTGAGAGTAAAATGCAATGGACAAGAATTAAGTATTCCAAGCAAAGAAGTTACCGGTGATGCTCAACAAGGAAATACTCCTTTCAAAATGACGATTGAAAATGTAACAATATCCGACAATACAACTTTAGAGTTCTATTGTACAACCTCAGAAAACACTTATGGTTTACGCTTATACAGCGTCAAACTCTATGTTCCAGGAAGTGGAAGTGGCAGCACCAGTGGTGACGGAGGTACAACCATTGAACCCACTCCAAGCAATTAATGCACACATCAAACCATGAAAGTTATGAATAAACGATTGCTTATTTTCACTTTGTTCATTACTTGTGTATATACCACCAGTCTGTTTGCACAAGACAGACTGGGTGTTTATGCAGCCGCATTCTATAATTTAGAAAACCTTTGGGATACGGTGGACGACCCTAACAACGAAGGGGATGATGATTTCACTCCGGAAGGAAAGTATGAATGGACTCAGACCAAGTATGAACAAAAGTTACAGAATATTGCCAAGGTAATCTCTCAATTGGGAAGAGATTATTGTCCGGCAGGCCCTGCTATCATCGGTATCTCGGAAGTGGAAAACCGGAAAGTATTGGAAGACCTGACAAAAACAGCTCCCATCAGTGGAACGGGATATGAAATCGTACATTTTGAATCACCCGACCACAGAGGTATTGACGTAGCAGCCTTGTACAACCCGAAACTGTTCAAGCTGATTGATGCCAGAACCTATCCTTTCAACAAGCCGGATATGCCGCACTATAAAACCCGCGACATTCTGCTGGTAAGTGGTATACTGGCCGGAGAAGCGTTTCACCTGATTGTAAATCACTGGCCTTCACGCTACGGTGGCTCCGCTTCTTCTCCGCTGAGAGAATTTGCTGCCAGCATCGTAAAACACATTGGCGATTCTATCCATGCACAGAATCCGGAGGCAAAAGTACTCATTGTGGGTGACTTGAATGATGACCCGTTCAACAAGAGCTGTAGCGAGGTACTGGGCGCTAAAAAGAACATCAAGGAGGTAAAACCTGACGGATATTACAATGCTACCTGGAAATTGTACGATCAGGGTATCGGTTCTCTCTGCTACCAGAACCAATGGAATTTGTTCGACCAGCAGATTATATCAGGTAACCTGATTGGCAAAGACCGCAGTACATTGAAATTCTGGAAGAGCGAAGTATTCAACCGTCCATTCCTGCTTCAAAAGGAAGGGAAATACAAAGGGTATCCACTTCGTACATTCTCGGGTACTACATTCCAGAATGGATTCAGCGACCACTTACCGACCCTCACCTATTTTGTCAAGGTAATGAAGTAAGAGAAAATATATCTTTTCATAAAGAAAGGCGTTCCGTCCACACAATCGGAACGGCTTTCTTATTTCATTTAAAACCTCTTCAAATACCCTTTAAACTACTACGTAGTAGTTCCTCCGTTACCTCGTAGTAACAGACCGACTACTACGTAGTAATTCATTCATTACCCCGTAGTAAAATTTCCTCCAAATCTTCCGGCACATAGACCTTGCCGCTAAACTGCGAAGCTGCTTCTGCCGTATAGCGCTCTTTACGGGTAGCCAGTGTCTTGTCTTCCGTGTGATACAGCAGCAGATTCTTCACTCCAAGCTGAGCTGCTAACCGTCCGGCATCCAAAGCCGTGCTATGATGCTTCTCATAGGGTTTGAACCGTTCCCGGTCTTCATACAAGCAGAACGCCTCACAAAGCAGCCAGTCGGCTCCTTCCACATACATCTGGTTGCATGCATTATAGGGTTCATCACCCAGACAAACCAGCAATTGTCCGTCGGGAAGACAGGTACGGAAACCAAACTGTTTCTCCTTCGTAGAGGCAATGTCAAAGCATTCCACTTCCAGGCCGATGGCCTGAAATTTTTCTCCGCTCTTCACCTCACACAACAGTATCTCTTCTCCTAAGCGTGCCACAATCTTCTTGGGTAAAGTCATCCGGCAAATCCAGTCGAGCACCTGTACCACCTTGTCATGCCCATATATGCGCAGTTCGCCCTGATACTCTCCTTTCTGAATAGCCTGAGCCACCATGCGAATCATCCATATCACACCCAATATATGGTCGGTGTGTGCATGGGTCACAAATATCTCATGAATGCCCGACAACGGGATATGCGTCTTCTGCAACTGCGACAGAATGCCGTTGCCTCCTCCGGCATCCACTAAAAAGTATTTATCCTCCCGGCACAAAGCAAAACAGGTATTGTAGCAGGCTACGGTGGCCGCATTTCCCGTACCCAGCATAATAAGCTTCATCGAATTTTCCATACAATGTATCCTTTAAAACACAGGGCAAAGATACAAATTTTCTTCTTTTGTTTTTTTAACACATAAAGATTCTTACCACTATCCCCTTCTTTACTCAAAATAAGGCACTGAGATTTCAACATAAACATAAAATACAATAAGCCCCTTGCAGGAGACTTCTCCTATTCCTCACGTAAGACATTGAAAATTCGATTTTTCGGGTTGTTGTACTTTTCCAATAAGCCTGCACGGAAATTACCTTTATACATATTGTATGAACTACAAAACATCACATCACGATATCGTATCAAATAAGATACTTACCCTATTGA
>ENA-OPZN01000211-OPZN01000211.1-human-gut-metagenome-genome-assembly--contig:-NODE-211-length-22238-cov-6.079056_pt1 | contig 22238 bp, 22 predicted proteins | sample MGYA00242483_ERZ504503 | MGnify/ENA primary metagenome ERZ504503 (study PRJEB26092, sample SAMD00036285) | human gut metagenome | host: Homo sapiens | study: EMG produced TPA metagenomics assembly of... | reverse complement strand
ACGGAGGATATATTTATACCCATTTCCCGTTCCGTTACATTGTTATCGCACACGGAGAAAAATGTTGTCGTACACGGCCGCCGTTTCCGTGCACAAAGACTAAAAATAGCGCTTTTCTTGATTTATATCATGAAAACAACTATTTATTAAAAAAACATCTTGCAAGTTCTTGCTATCAATCAAAAAAGAAATTACCTTTGTCAATGTGGTTGTGAAACCAATAGGTAAAAAGAGAAAAACATTTAGGTATTAGAATACATAAGGTAAAAAGTAATATTTATTTAAGGTATTAGCTAGACTATTTAAGGTATTAGGATTAAGGTATTTAGATTAGATTTAAGTTTAGGTATTAGATTTTAAAGGTAAAAGTTTTCAGGAATTAGGTTTGAGAAGGTATTGGGAATATCTTCAGGTAAAAGGAAGAAAAAGTAAGGATAACAGGAACACAAAATTATGTAGATGAAAAGAACCCTTAAATGGGGGTTCTTTAGGAAGGCAGCGGAGGTTCAGCGAACTCTCGCTTTTTTTGTATCCGTACGTGAACTTCTGAATCATTTGTAACCACCCAGATACAATTACGGCGGAACAGCCTACACCATCCCGCCGTTATCAATATGTAAGGTTATCTTATCGCTGAGGAATATCTACTGACGATTCTTTCTTTCCCTTCAAATGTTCTGAGAAGAAATCAACATTCTCCAATAGAAATATTCATCCATATCGCCGAAGCCATGACGTTGCCCCGGCAGTATCAGCATATCAAAACGCTTGTTGGCACGAATCAATGCATTGACCACACGAATGGTATTTCCCGGATGCACGTTGTTATCTATATCTCCATGTACCAACATCAGATGCCCTTTTAGCTGCTTTACAATCTCCGGATTGGTAGCAATCTTATAGGCAAAAGTAGTGTCTCCTTTTTCTGAGACTTCTTCTTTTACCCCATGGTGTGTTTCACTCCACCAACGGTTGTAGATACGGTTATCATGATTACCGGCACAAGAAACTGCAGCCTTGTAGAAATCAGGATACTGGCAGATTGCTGCTGTCGACATAAAGCCACCTCCCGAGTGTCCGTGGATTCCCACACGCGTAATATCAATAAAAGAATAACGGTCGGCAAGCTGCTCTACTGCTGCCTTATGGTCGGCCAACGGGTAATCCCGCATATTTCCATATCCGTAATTATGGTACCATTTGGAGCGGCTGGGATGCCCACCTCGCTGCCCTACCGTAATCACGATAAATCCGGCTTGTGCCAGACGGTCTGTCCGGACACTCATGCGTCGGAACGGATAATCCACTGCCTCTACCTGAGGTCCCGGATACACATAATCAATAATGGGATATACCTTGGTAGAATCAAAATCAAAAGGCTTGTACATCACCCCATACAAATCAGTCACGCCGTCGGCGGCTTTCACCTTAAAAGGTTCCGGAAATTTGTAACCGGCTGCTTTCAGGGAAGAGAAATCACTTTCCTGTATGGTCATCACCTTTTTCCCGTTATTGTCCAGCAGGTCAGCACAAGGAACGGTATTGGCACGTGAATAATTGTCAACGAAGAAACGGGCATCATCATCCAACTCCACATCATGGAAGAATTCACCATGCGTAAGCTGTTTCAATCCGCTTCCATCCACATTTACTTTATAGAAATGTTCGTAATATGGATTTTCACCTGCCTCCCGTCCATTGGCCACAAAATAGACTGTCCGTGCAGCCTCATCTACTTTTACCACACGCTCCACATGCCAGGGACCTTCTGTGATACGATTTTTCAAGTTTCCTTTATCATCATATAAATAAAGGTGCGCCCATCCGTCACGTTCGCTCCACTGAATAAACTCTTTCCCTCCCTTCAACACATGAATAGGACGTGTTTCCTGGTAGGTGTTCATTCTTTCCTTTACTATAGGTACAATGGAATCAGCCCCCAATGTATAAGTACATACATCAATACGATGTAGGTCACGACTGCTACGGGTCAGGAAGAAACGGTTGTTATCCCCTTGCCAGATTCTTGGAACCAGCTCCATATCGCGCTGTTTCTGTTCAAAAGGTTTACCTTCCAAGTCAATCGACTGATTTTTCCACGCCGCTGTCTTGATTTCTTTCCGTGTACCCGCCTGCACATCGAACAAATACAGATGATATTCCGGCATACCTGTCTCTCCCGGCATCTCATACTTATAAGTTTCCAAAGTAGGACGTGGCTCCGCAATAGAGTTAATCACCCACAACGGTTTCACATTCCGCTGGTCCGTAATAATCGTGGCAAAATATTTGGAGTCCGGCGACCAGTACCCCCAGACTTCCCGACGTTTTCCATTGCACAGCGTATCTGTGTTCAGGGTACTATACGGAATGCCATACCCGAAATCCGGTGTACCATCCGTAGTCAGACGGACTTCCACAATCGTGCTGTCTTTTTCATCCTTACGAGCCTTCTGGTAATCGGCGATGCTCATATAGTACAAGTCGCAATCCTTGGCATAAATAACACGCTGGCCATCGGGCGATACAGACGCCCAATCCGGCTTATCCAGTTCCTTCTTTTTGTCTTTCAGGTGTGTCAGCTTACGAGACGGATAGTCGTACGAGAAATAAAACGTGGAATCAGCCTTTGAAACGACTTTAAACGTAAAGGTACGTCCGTCTTCTCCCGCCTTCAAATCTGCAATAGGTAACTGACGTGCCTCAAAAGGGTCCTGTATAATCTCGGTGAGCTGTGAAGCCATCCGTTCACGGTCGAACAATAATTCCTTACGCTTAGCTGAGGGATTCACCACATACCAGAATTTTCCTTCACTGGTTTTATACTCAAACCAGAAATTGTTTCCCTGTTGAAACCAATGCGGGTCCACGGTAGTAGAAAACAACATTTTGTCCAGCTTACTCTTGGTAAACTTCTCGGCCTGTAAGTAGCCTGGCAGACGTTCTTCCGCCTGCTGGGCAGAAACAGACGTCAATCCGAAACCACCACACAGCATTACAGCCAATAGGATTTTTTCATCATATTTTCTTTTTATTTATCGATTAAACAAAAAAGACACAAGGAGACAAAGCCGGCAATCCCGCTTCGTATCTCCTTGTGTCCGTTTATACTATTCTTTCTATAAATTCATCAGAACAAGAACCTCAGTACATCATTAAAGTTCGCCCAGATAAGCAGGCCAAACAGCAGGAACATTCCTACCATCTGCGCATATTCCAGGAACTTGTCACTTGGCTTGCGACGAGCAATAATCTCATAAAGCAAGAACAACACATGTCCTCCGTCGAGTGCCGGTATCGGCAAGATATTCATAAAAGCCAGAATGATAGACAAGAATGCAGTCATCTCCCAGAAACGCTGCCAGTCCCAGACTTTCGGGAAGATACTTCCAATAGTAGCAAATCCGCCCACACTCTTGGCTCCTTCCTTGGTAAACACATATTTCATGTCATTGACATAGCCTTTCAATGTATTGACACCCAACGCTACCCCTGCCGGGAAAGATTCAAAGAAGCCATAGCTCAACGTACGTTGCTTATAGTCCACCAGCACCTATCACGGCAACCTTGAATTTATCATCCGTCTGCACATCTACGGTGTCACGCACTCCTGCACGTGAATAAACCAGCGTAAAGGCGGCCGAAGTTTTCTTTTCCAACTCAGCTTTTGCCTTCAGCTCAGCCATGTTGTCCAGAAATTCATTCCATGAAGTCATCTCCTTGCCATTAAAGGCAACCAAAGAGTCTCCTTTCTGAATACCCACTTTCGCGAATCCTCCATCCGGAAGTACAGAATCGACCACATTCGGATAGAACACATCCACAAACATTGGGTCTTCTTTGGCCACATCCAGCAAGCTTAACTCAGGCAGCAAAATCTTTTTCTCTTCTCCCTGACGCAAGACAGTCACCTCACGAGCTTCTACGATGCTACGAATCATATCCATATTGAAGCGAGTCAGTTCCTTGCCATCGGCACTCTTCAGAATATCGCCGTCGCGGAAACCGATTTCCTGCGCATGCTCATTAAACTTCATACCCATTGTCATGTCGCTCAAGGCCGTGTAATGGTCTCCCCATGTAAAGAGAATCATGGAATAGATGAACAGAGCCAGCAGGAAATTCATCAATACTCCTCCCACCATTACCAGCAGACGCTGCCAGGCCGGTTTGGAACGGAACTCCCACGGCTGAGCAGGCTGTTTCATCTGCTCGGTATCCATTGACTCATCAATCATTCCCGAAATCTTGCAGTATCCTCCTAAGGGCAACCAGCCTACTCCGTATTCCGTATCACTGTTCTTGGGTTTATATTTGAACAGCGAAAACCAAGGGTCGAAAAATATATAAAACTTTTCTACGCGAATCTTAAACAGACGGGCGAAGAAAAAATGTCCTCCTTCGTGAATGATGACCAGCAGCGACAAGCTGAGAATCAACTGAAGGGCACGAATCAAAAATGTTTCCATTTCTACTTAACTTCTTACTTTTTTATAATTAGACTTTGTTTATTTCATTCCATTAATCACCAGTTCTGCTGCAATACGACGGGTTTCCGCATCGGTCGATACATAATCTCCGTAAGTTGGCGCCTTTATAAAAGGAACCTTCGCCATAGACTTTTCAATCACCTCACTCATACCTAAGAAAGAAATCTGGTCTTTCAAGAACGCAGCCACCACGACTTCATTCGCCGCATTGACAATACAAGGCATGTTTCCTCCCTGGTGCAGGGCTTCGTAGGCCAGAGCCAGGTTGCGGAAGCGTGTCGTATCCGGCTTTTCGAATGTTAAGGTGTTGTACTTGGCAAAATCCAGCCGTTCGCCCGAAAGCGATTCACGTTTCGGATAAGAAAAAGCATACTGAATAGGCAGACGCATATCGGGTACGCCCAACTGAGCCTTTACTGCTCCGTCTTCGAATTCCACCATAGAGTGAATGACCGACTGCGGATGCACCACCACTTCAATCTGTTCCGGAGTAACTCCAAACAGCCATTTAGCTTCCATCACCTCAAACCCCTTGTTCATCATGGAAGCAGAATCAATGGTAATCTTCGCTCCCATCGACCAGTTGGGATGCTTCAAAGCCTGCTCTTTGGTCACTGTTTGAAGCTGTTCCATGGTAAAGGTACGGAAAGGACCTCCCGATGCAGTCAGAATCACCTTATGCACAGGGTTGTTCATTTCCAAACACTGGAAAATAGCCGAATGTTCTGAATCTACCGGTAAAATCGGTGTCTGATACTGACTGGCCAAGGCAGTAATCAGTTCACCAGCCACCACTAACGTTTCCTTATTGGCCAATGCAATGGCTTTTCGAGCTTTTATGGCATTGATGGTCGGCTTCAGACCGGCATAGCCCACCATCGCAGTCAGCACAATATCAATAGGTTGTGCCTCTACCACCTGACACAACGCTTCAGCTCCGGCATATACCTTAATCGGCAAATCAGCCAGCGCTTCCTTCAATATTCCATACTTATCCTCATTGGCGATAACCACCACTTCCGGCTGGAACTTACGGGCCTGTTCAGCCAGCAAATCCACTTTATTGTTCGCTGTAAGAGCATATACCTCATACAAATCCGGATGCTCCTCTATCACCTGAAGAGCCTGAGTACCGATTGATCCGGTAGAACCTAATATGGCAATCTGTTTCTTCATAAGCTTAAAATACAACATATTTCGCCGGGTCAATCGGGGTGCCATCATGCCACAATTCAAAATGCACATGCGACACATGCTTGCCCTCGTCCGATGTTCCGGCCAATGCGATTACTTCTCCCCCTTTCACTTGGTCACCTTCTTTTTTCCGGGAAGGACCACAATGTTTATACACGGATATAAAATTCTGTTCATGCTGAATCTGAATAAGTACCCCGCTGTCGGCTGTCTGAACCACCAGCATTACCGTACCATCCAGAGCCGCCAGCACACTCTCATCGACAGAGGCTGCCATATCCACTCCATAATGATGACGCGAAGGTGCAAAATCCTTCACCACCATTCCACGCGTAGGACGGAAGAACAACAAATCCGGCAAAGTATGGTCATCCGTTCTCGCCATTGCTGCCGCCCGTTCCCGTTCTTCGTACTTCCGGCGAAAATCATCTTCCTCCTTGGAGCGATTCATAAGCTCCTCCGTACGATGGTAGTCAGCGAGTCAATCGACTGTACCGTATCCACATTCACCTTCCCGCTGAAAATATCCTGAATGTTCATGATATAGCGGTTCTGGCGTTCCAGTGCCTCAACCAACGAGTCGGCTTTCAGTGCATTGGTCACCACCTGCGAACGCACCTCACTGTTCATATATCCCGGCAAGTAGTTCCGCAAGGGAGTAAACACAATAATGATGGCAGCCAAAAGAAAGATTACCGTACAAGCAGCCAGCAACACCGAAAACCCGTTCAGTTTCGACACATGAATGCCAATTACCTCTTCCAGTGTATTCTCATTAATGACGGTCAGCTTATACTTAAACTTAATGTTCCGCCAGAATGCTTTACGACCTTTCTTTTTCATACCTAATCTGGTTTTTAATCCAACAATCCCTCAGGAATATCCACCGTCAACACTTTCTGTGCCTTGTCAATATCCAGTATAAACTCTTCGTGAGCAGGAAGCAGCAGTTCTTCTCCCTCCTTCTCAATGACAAACAGCACATTCATCGTCGCATCATCCACATCCACCACTTCACCCAAGTCGCCATGATGCACGTCATGCACCTTGAACCCGACAAAGAAATTCCAAGAAGTGATTTCATCCTGTTCTTCCATATACTTTTTCGGGAAATACACTTCCACATTGGTAAAACTACGTGCCTTCTCAGCCGTGTCTATCCCTTCGAATTTCACCAGTGCTGCATTGTCGGAGCGGAAGCGATATTCCTCTATAAAGAACGGAACCAAAATCCCGTCGAGCAACAAAATCAGGTAGTCGCAGTCCACCCGGTCGAAAATATCGTCGGTAAACGTAAACGACACCTCCCCCTTCACTCCGTGGGGTTTGTTGATGATTCCTATTTTAAATACTTCTTCTTTTCTAATCATACTTATTCAATACGCGTGATACGTGCGCCGAGCGCAGTCAGTCGCTGCTCTATATTCTGATATCCTCGGTCAATCTGCTCAATGTTATGGATGCGGCTGTTTCCTTCTGCTCCCAGTGCTGCAATCAGCAAGGCAATACCGGCACGAATATCCGGCGAAGTCATGTTGCCGCCCCGCAGACAGAAATTGCGGTCGTGACCGATTACCACCGCACGGTGCGGGTCGCATAAGATAATCTGTGCTCCCATGTCAATCAATTTGTCCACAAAGAACAGACGGCTTTCAAACATTTTCTGATGAATCAGCACACTACCCTTGGCCTGAGTAGCCACAACGAGCATCACACTCAGCAAGTCAGGAGTCAGCCCCGGCCACGGTGCATCGGCAATGGTCATAATGGAACCGTCAATAAACGACTCTATCTGGTAATGCTCCTGTGCGGGCACAAATATATCGTCACCTCGTTGTTCCAAACGGATACCCAAACGACGGAAACTGTCAGGAATGATTCCCAGATTTTCATAAGACACATCCTTGATGGTAATTTCACTTCCCGTCATGGCAGCCATTCCGATGAAACTGCCGACCTCAATCATATCTGGAAGCACCCGATGCGAACAGCCTTTCAAACTGGATACGCCTTCGATGGTAAGCAAGTTCGATGCGATGCCCGAAATCTTGGCTCCCATGCGATTCAGCATCCGGCACAACTGCTGCAAATAAGGTTCACAGGCTGCATTGTAAATCGTTGTCACCCCTTCGGCCAGTACAGCTGCCATCACAATATTGGCCGTACCGGTCACAGAAGCCTCATCCAGCAACATATAAGCGCCTTTCAGCTTCTCGGCATTGATACAAAAACGACCATTCACGGCATCATATTCAAACGAGGCACCCAGTTTCTGAATACCCAGGAAGTGCGTATCCAGACGGCGACGTCCGATTTTATCACCACCCGGTTTCGAAATCATTGCCTTTCCGAAGCGAGCTACCAAAGGGCCTACCAGCATCACCGAACCACGCAATTTAGAGCAACGGTTCAAGAAGTCATCACTCTCCAGGTAAGCCAGGTTCAAATTATCTGCCTGAAAAGTGTAGGTGTCACTTCCCGACTTAGAGACCTTCACCCCCATGTCGCGAAGTAACTGTATCAGGTTGTTCACATCCAGAATGTTCGGAATGTTTTCAATAGTCACTTCCTCATCTGTCAGCAATGTGGCACAAAGTACCTGTAATACTTCGTTTTTAGCACCCTGAGGCACAATCTCGCCATGCAGTTTGTGTCCTCCTTCGATTACAAATGAAGCCATAGTATCCGATTTTGATTAATATTTCTTTTTCTGCTGATTGTTATTGTTCATCTGACGACGACGCGGACCGAACGAACGCTGTTCCACCAGCTTCAAGTCATCCGTCGTCAGCTTGATACGTCCTTCTGACAGCTCGCACAAATCCTCCAGAATTTTCTGGTCTTCCACCCCGTCCTTGTTGAAGTTGATGTAATCCTTCTTCATGTGATTGGCGATATATTTTATCAGCTGTTTTTTCTCGTCACCTTCCGGATAGTCTACTGCAATCTTAATCAAGTCCTGAATGAACCGTCCGTAATGACGGAAACGAATGACGTTCGGAGAATAGGGAATTCTGTCCGGTTTCACTTCCAAACTTTCCTTCTTCACAATTTCCACCGGATAGTCAATATCCAGTTTGAAGTCGGACATAATGGCCAGATGATCCCACAGCTTATGACGGAAATCCTCCATGTCGCGCAATTGCGGGAACATGCCTCCCATTATGTTTACAATCGTATTGGCACACCGCTGACGCTCTTCACGGTCTTCGATGGTCAATGCATGGTCTACCATGTTCTGCACACTTCGTCCATACTCCGGAAGTGGCAATTTTCGTTGCTGGGTATTATATTCCATATAAAATTCAGTTATTCTACAAATCAAATCTTTTTACGCCTCACCGGCCATACGCCCTTACAGCAGTTTCTTCGGAGTGGAAGCCACGAATTCCTTCAGATAGAACGGCTCGAAATAGGCCACATCCTTGAAATCTTCCACTGCCATGGCTTTCTCGGCCAGCGGGAACATCCATTTGGCTACCGGATGAATATTCTCAATGAAGTGTGCGTTGGGATGCGAAAGTTTTTCCTTGCACTTGGCTGCTCCGTTACCAAAGAAATACACCGGATGTTTCTCCAAATATTCGGCATACGAATTTTCGTCAATAATATCTGCTCCGATGGCACGCTGCACCTTCAAAGCACGGTCATACACGGCCGCATATACTTCCATACGGCGGGCATCAATCATCGGACAAAGCAAAGCATCTTCCGGCAGGTCGTGCGCAAGCAGTACCGGCACACACATCACCTCCAGTGTGGGCAATCCTATCAGCGGAATGTTCCGTCCGTAACAGATACCTTTCGCCATCGACACACCGATACGCAGCCCCGTGTACGAGCCAGGACCACAGCTCACTGCCACCGCATCCAACGGAATGGCATGGTTATCAATGAACGACAAGGCTTCATCCACAAATACCCCCAATACAGTGGCATGCGAAGGGCCGTTAAAATCTTCTTTTGAGAAAATGGAAGCTCCATCCTGGCTTACAGCCACAGAACAAACTTCCGTAGATGTTTCAATATGTAAAATGCATGACATAATTAAACTCGATACAATTATTATAGTCTGCAAATATACACTTTTCTTCTCACTATCTCATGAAAAAAGAGACAGAAAGTGAAGAAGCTGTTCTGAAAGATTCTCACTTCAAAGCATTTTTCATATACCTAAACTACGAAAACAAAAAAGACACTAAAAAATTCTTTTTTAATTTCCTGACAAATTCTCTGTTTCACAGTGTGAAATATAAAAACCACAGTGTAGGATACATATTTCACACTGTGGGATACATATTTCACACTGTGGGATACAAATCCCGCACTGTGAAACAGAGAATATACAAGGAGATTGCAAAGAATAAACAAGACTATAAATATTTATCCTAAGAAGTAATCCTTATTTTCATAAACTGCATCTGAGTTTTCACACGTTTTTTTAACAGCTGCTTATTCTTTATTTAGATTTTTCCTACCTTTGTATCCAAATTATCAAAAAACAGAAGGAGTTATGATACAGTCAATGACCGGATACGGAAAAGCAGTCACTGTGTTCGGAGACAAAAAAATCAACGTGGAAATCAAATCGTTGAACAGCAAAGCAATGGACTTATCCACACGCATCGCTCCATTGTATCGTGAAAAAGAAATGGAAATCCGCACCCTGATTGCCCAGACACTGGAACGCGGGAAAGTGGACTTCTCTATATGGGTCGAAAAAGACGCCGCCGAATCGGCTACTCCCATCAATACAGCCTTGGTAGAAAACTATTACAACCAGATAAAAACCATTTCTGAAACTTGCCATATTCCGTTGCCGGAAGACTGGTTTGCCACTTTGTTGCGCATGCCCGACGTGCTGACCCGCGTAGACGTACAGGAACTGTCGGACGAAGAATGGGCTGCAGCCAAACAAACCATCGAAACCGCTCTGCAACATCTGGTTGACTTCCGCAAGCAGGAAGGCGCAGCTCTCGAAAAGAAGTTTACAGAAAAAATCGACAACATCGAACGGTTGATGAAATCCATCGAGCCTTACGAGAAGGAACGTGTGGCCAAGATACGGGAACGCGTTACCGATGCATTAGAAAAAACGCTGAGCATCGACTATGACAAGAACCGTCTGGAGCAGGAATTGATTTATTACATCGAAAAGCTGGACATCAACGAAGAGAAGCAGCGTCTGGCCAACCACTTGAAATATTTCCGCGAAACCATGGCGGGCGGACACGGACAAGGCAAGAAACTGGGATTCATTGCTCAGGAAATGGGACGTGAAATCAATACCACCGGCAGCAAGTCGAACCATGCCGAAATGCAGAACATCGTGGTACAGATGAAAGACGAACTGGAACAGATTAAGGAACAAGTGTTGAACGTAATGTAAAAAGAATATGGCAGGCAAACTTATTATCTTTTCAGCCCCCTCCGGCTCTGGTAAATCCACCATTATCAATTACTTGCTGACACAGAACCTGAATCTGGCCTTCTCCATCTCGGCCACCAGCCGCGCCCCACGCGGCACAGAGCAGAACGGAGTGGAATACTTCTTCCTGACACCAGAAGAATTCAAGCAGCGTATCGCCAACAATGAGTTTCTGGAATACGAAGAAGTGTACAAGGACCGTTTCTATGGCACACTGAAAGCACAGGTAGAAAAACAGCTGGCAGCCGGACAGAATGTAATTTTCGATGTCGACGTAGTAGGCGGATGCAATATCAAGAAATTCTACGGCGACCGCGCACTGTCTGTATTTATCCAGCCGCCTTCACTCGAAGAGCTCCGCAAGCGACTGACCGGTCGTGGTACCGACGCGCCCGAAGTTATCGAAAGCCGTCTGGCAAAAGCGACCTTCGAGCTGAGCTATGCCGAAAATTCGATGTAGTGATTGTCAACGACAATTTGGAAAAGGCTCAAGCAGAAGCCTTGAAGACCATTCGCGATTTTATTCAACAATAAATTTGCTGATATGCCTAAAGACCCAAAGAAAATCATGTTCATGATGACCATACTTTGTATCGTCATCGGGCTGGCAGCCATTGCCGTAGGGGTGGTAGCCGTAGCAAAAGAAGAATACATCATTGCCGCAGCCATGCTGCTGGTGGCTGCCTGGCAGATACCCAACTACAAACAATGGAAAAAAAGCCTCAAATAAAGACCGGACTTTTCGGAGGCTCCTTCAACCCTATTCATACAGGACATCTGGCACTGGCCAATTACCTGTGTGAATACGGGGGACTGGAGGAGGTATGGTTTCTGGTCACTCCCCAGAATCCGTTCAAACAAAACGAAACGCTACTCGATGACCATCTGCGGCTGGAAATGGTGGAAGCTGCCGTGGCAGGATACCCTCATTTCCGGGCATCCGACTTTGAGTTCCGGCTTCCACGCCCGTCGTACACCATTCATACCCTCGACAAGCTGGCCGAACAGTATCCTGACCGGGAGTTTCACCTGATTATCGGTGCCGACAACTGGCAGGCTTTCGACCGCTGGCGGTCGCCCGAAGAAATCATCCGCCGCCACCACATTCTGGTCTATCCGCGCCAGGGTTATCCCTTGGAGGATACAGCCAGTCTGCCTCCTCATGTCAGAGTCGTACAAACTCCCCTTATCGAAATCAGTTCGACCTTTATCCGCAAAGGTATCCGGGAAGGAAAAGACCTGCGCTATTTCCTGCATCCGGAAGTATTCAGAATTATTCAGGAAAAAGGATTGTACCGATAATCATTTCTTTTTGTGCAACACCACCAGCACCACCTCGCTCGGCGTAAACAAGCGCACATCCTTGCGGGAAGTGCCCAGTCCATTGGTAATAATAACCGGAATACCCGCAGTGTTATACTTCAACCCTGTCAGGAAACGGTTGCCGTATTTAGAAAAATGCGCCGGCGTCCATCGGCGGAACAAACTGACTTGTCCCCCGTGCGTATGTCCGGCCAGTGCCAAATCGGTGTGCGACACATTCACATCCTCCACATAATCGGGTGTATGCACCAACATCAGTACGAAATCTTCTTCCTGCAATGCCAAAGTGGGCGATACCCCGTTCCGTTTCAAGTCAAACGGGTTACGAATGCCGCACAACAAAATGTACTCCTTTCCCCTCCACAAGGTATCCACCTTGTGCTCCAGTAAGTGTACCCCAGTTTCCTGCATGGCCTTCCGTGCCAGCGAGTCAGCCTGCCCACACTCGTGGTTTCCCATCACGGCATACGTCCCACAGGGTGTCTCCACCATCTTCAGCGCCTGAAAGAGTTGCATCACATCTCCTCCGTTGCGTCCCCGAAAATCACCTCCCAGGAGCAACACATCCGCATCCAGCGAACGAAGTGCCTGGCACATGCCCGGCAAACGACGGGCGGTAAACCGACTCTCGTAATGAAAATCGGAAGCAAAAGCCACACGGAAACCATCGAAAGAATCGGGCAACTGGGCACTGTAGAAATCATAGCGCTTTACACGCCCCACGCCTTTATATTTGGAAAAAGAAGCCGTAGCACAAGAAGACAGCAGGACACATAGCACCACCAGGCAACCTGCCAGCAAGTTCAATCGTTTCATCATTTTAAAATACATATAACTATCCGGTCGTGACAAAGGTCGTAAAAAAATGCCTAACTTTGCCGGACGAAAAACTAAAAATCAATCTACAATGACAAACGTCAAAACCAATTCCATAAAAGCCTGGTTGTTGGCTGCCCGCCCCAAGACACTGACCGGAGCTGCCATACCCGTCATGCTGGGCTGTGCGCTGGCCTTTATTTACGGTCACTTTCAATTAACACCTGCCCTGCTTTGCTTTCTGTTTGCGTTTCTGATGCAAATTGACGCCAACTTCATCAACGACTTGTTTGATTTTCTGAAAGGCAGCGACCGCGAAGACCGGCTGGGGCCGGAACGCGCCTGTGCACAAGGATGGATCAGCGCCAAGGCCATGAAAGCCGGAATTGCCTGTACCACCCTGTTAGCAGGAATCACCGGACTTTGCCTGCTTTACTATGGAGGACTGGAAATGATTCCGGTTGGTATTGCCTGTATGATTTTTGCCTTCCTCTATACCGCCGGACCGTATCCACTGGCTTATCACGGATGGGGTGACTTACTGGTACTTGTTTTCTTCGGTTTCGTACCCGTGGGATGTACCTACTATGTCATGGCGCACGACTGGAACATGTCTGTCACCATGGCTTCACTGGCCTGCGGCCTCATCATCGACACCCTGCTGATGATTAATAACTTCCGCGACCGTGAACAGGATGCTATCAGCGGCAAGAAAACCATTGTGGTACGCCTGGGTGCCAAAGCCGGACTGATTCTTTACTTTCTGTTAGGACTGGCGGCCTGCTGGTGCTGCTTCTACTTTTTGGAAATCGGGAAAATCTATGCCGTACTGCTACCCCAGCTGTACCTGATTCCACACATTCTGACCACCCAGCACATGGCCCGTATCTACCGCGGAAAAGCCCTGAACGGAATCTTGGGAGAAACCTCCCGCAACATGCTTATTTTTGGATTATTACTCACCCTCGGCTTAATACTTTAATATGATTCGAAAGGTACGCAAAGAAGATACACCGGCCATCACTGCCATCTATAATCATTACATCGCCCACACTACCATCACCTTTGAACTGGAACCGGTGAGCGAAGAAGAAATGTGGACACGTATCCAGCACATCAGTGAGAAGTATCCGTACTTTGTATATGAGACGGAAGGGCAGATTGCCGGCTACTGCTACGTGCACGGATGGAAAGATAAGGCTGCTTACAGCCAAAGTGCAGAGACCACCATCTACCTGGCTCCTTCGCATACCGGAAAAGGTATCGGAAAAGAACTGATGCTGCATCTAATAGAAGAATGCCGCCGCTACGGACTGCATGCCCTGATAGCCTGCATCACTGAAGGTAATGAGGCCAGCTACGCCCTGCACGAAAAGTTAGGGTTTGAAAAGGTATCTTATTTTCGGGAAGTAGGCCGTAAATTCGGGAAGTGGTTAGGAATTGTAGATTATGAACTGATTCTATAAGAGAGTATAGTATTATAAAAAACAAGCAGGGCGATACCTTTATTTCTCAGGTACCGCCCTGCCTGTCATATAGGGAAACTCACATCACTTCAGCTGTATTGCATACTTGCTTAACGCTTTCTCATCCGAACTACCTCCAATCCATACCTGATATTCTCCCGGACAGAACTGGATGCTGTGTGTGCCTTCATTCCACCATTCCAAATCTTTCTTTGACAAGGTAATGTGTACATTGACTGTCTTTCCGGCGGGAACGGATACACGCTTGAATGCACGCAGAGTCTTGACCGGACCAGCCTCATCTCCCACCTTGCTCAGGTAGACTTGCACCACTTCTTCTCCATCCCGGCTGCCCGTATTCGAAACCGGAACCACCAGAGAGAGATTATCCTCACTGTCTACCGTCTGCTTGCTGAAAGTGGCTGCCCCGTATGTAAAACGTCGTATAGCTCAAACCATATCCGAACGGGAACAGCGGGCGTTCTTTCATGAAGCGATAAGTTCGTCCTGTCATATTATAATCTTCAAAATCGGGTAACTGCTCGATGTTTCGGTAAAAAGTAACCGGCAATCTTCCGGCCGGATTGTAATCACCAAACAAGACATCGGCTACCGCCCGACCACCCTGCTGTCCTGGATACCAGGCCTGCAAGATAGCCTCACAAGTCTCAGTTTCAGGGACCAGTCCGACAGGTGAACCGGAGCAGTTCACTAAAATTACCTTTTTCCCTGCACGATGCAAGGCAGCAAGCAAATTCCGCTGTACTTCCGGCAGCTCAATGCTGGTACGGTCTCCCTTCTTAAAGCCAGGCAAATCGACACCCATTTCCTCACCTTCCAGACTCGGGGAAATACCTCCCACGAAAACAAACGACATCGGCATTCCGGACTGCATTGACAGATTGGGCAATATCTACTTTCTTCTTAAAGCCCATGTCAAAATTCAGCTGCGCATCACTCTGCAGATATTCAAACTGCAATTCAATGTCATACTTCTTCCCTGCTTCCACTTGCAAAGCATACGATTGCTTGTTTCCGCCATGGCTATTATAAAATGACATGGCTTCTTTCTGATTCACCAGCAATCTCTTGCCAAAGCTGTACACATCGAAGATAACCTCACCGGAAGCCTTTGGTACATAAGTCGCATTGTAGGTTGCAGAGAAATCTGTCAGATTCACACCCGGTGCAAACACCGTAGCCCCTGAAGTACAGAAGTTGAACGGAGTCATCACCCGTGTTTCTACATCCACTTTTCCTTCGTGGTTCACATTGTTCCAGTAACGGGCACTGAATCCCGGTCTGCCTTCCGACTTGCATTCACTGAACACGCTCTCCAGCAAATCATCACCTATACAAGGACATCCCTGTTCATAAATCAATTTATCTCCTTTTCCAAGAGCTGCACGAATACCATCCAATACGGTCACCGTATGGGCCGGTACTCCATTATAGTTTCCCCACATCATGACAGAATCTTTGGCATTGGGCCCCATTACAGCAACCGTCAAATTGCCACGTTTCAATGGAAGCACATTTTGTTTGTTGAGCAACAATGTCATCGATTCGCGAGCCATTTTCAATGCCAACGAATCATGTGCGGCAGAAGCCACTACAGAGAAAGGAATCTTTGTCCAAGACACTTTGGAAGGATCGTCCATTTCTCCCAAATCAAAACGGGCCTTTAAAACTCTCTTTACCGATTTATCAATTGCAGATTCGTCAATCAGACCATTTTGTACCCCTTTCAATAAAGACTGATAGGTTGCACCACATTCAAGGTCAGTACCACTTAATACAGCGGCAGAAGCAGCAGAAGCCGAATCTTTATGCGTCTTATGTCCTTTCTCTTCAAAAAAGTCATTAATCGCCCAACAGTCACTTAATATGATACCATCAAACCCCCATTCTTCCCTCAGAATCTGAGTCAGCAGACGCTTGTTCCCACAACACGGTTCTCCTTCAAACCGATTATAGGCGCACATCACTTCTTTCACATTTGCATCCTGTACCAAAGCTTTGAAAGCAGGCAAATAGGTTTCATATAAATCACGAAGCGGCAAATCTTCCACATCAAAAGAATGGCGGTTCCACTCCGGTCCGGAATGCACGGCAAAATGTTTAGCGCAGGCATGCAACTTATCGTATTTCCCGTCACTGACACCTTGCAGCCCTTTTACTACATTTACCCCCATACGAGTAGTCAGATATGGGTCTTCTCCGTATGTTTCTATTCCGCGGCCCCAACGAGGATCTCTATAAATATTCACATTTGGAGTCCACATCGTAAGCCCTTGGTACCTTTCATAACTTCCCTTCGACGCATAATATGCATTTTTTAGCTCGAGCCTCATCCGACACAGCCGTAAATACCTCATATACCAACGAGTCATTAAAAGAGGCTGCCATACCGATTGACTGCGGAAATACCGTAGCTAATCCAGCACGTGCCACTCCGTGCAATGCTTCATTCCACCAGTTATACGGCTTTATACCTAACCGTTCCACCGGCTTTGATACATCCATCATTAAGGAAATCTTTTCTTCCAGCGTCAGTTCCTGTAACAGCAGTTCTGCCCTCTGTTCGGAAGGTAAGGAAGAGTCACGGAAATCGGGACGAGCACAGCCTAAAAAAGCTAAACCCAATAATAAAATACCATACCTCATAAAATTACTTATTAGCAGTTTCCCATAGTTTTGTTTCGGAACATTTTATATCTGCCCACAAGTTACCACATTTTATTTTAAAATCTCCCTTTTCAAGACGCCATTTGCCATCATAGCCAACGAAAGCGAGATCACTGCCTTTTATCTTCATTGTAACCGTCTTTGTTTCACCCGGTTTTAAGTATACCTTTTCAAAATTACGCAAACGAATATTATCAGGAGTACTACTTGCCACCAAATCTTTTGAGAACAACAAAACCGCTTCTTTCCCTGCAACCTTTCCGGTATTCGTCACATCTACAGAGATTGTCAATTCATCTTCAGCTGTAAAAGAAGTTTTATCAACTTTCAGGTTATTGTATACATAAGTTGTATAACTAAGTCCAAAACCAAACGGCCATTGCACATCCATTACAGAATCGTAATTATAGTTTCCTGCCATCTGTCCCAAGTTTTCACAAGGTTTGTAATCATACGTGGCAATTGCATTAATATACTTCGGATAAGTGAAAGGCATTTTGGCACTAAAATTCGCATCACCAGACATCAGATTTGCCAACGCATCTGCTCCATAGTTACTAGGAAGCATAATATTAATCACTCCCTGAGCTAAAGGCTCAATATCATTAATGATACGCGGACGTCCCTGATTTAACACTAAAATAACAGGTTTTCCCGTTTTTGCTAATGCTTTTACCAGGTTACGCTGATTTTCTGAAAGTGTCAGGTCTGTCAAATTTCCCGGGGTTTCACAGTAAGAATTTTCACCAATACAAGCTACAATAACATCAACCTTTGCTGCAGCAGCCACAACTTTTTCTATTTCCGGTTCATTTTCCTGCCACCAGTTATCATTTTTGATTCATTATGGCATTAGGGTCTGATGCTGCATAAGTTACCCCCCGGCTCATAAACCACATTTTCCTTTCCATATTTTATGGCAGAACGCTTCGTAAATCGTATTATAGGCTCCAGCATATTCATCTGCCTTATTTCCCTGCCAACTATAAGACCAGCCTCCGTTCAAACAACGCATAGAATTTGCATTAGGACCTGTCAGAAGAATTTTTTTACCTTTGGCTACCGGCAATACATTCTGTTCATTCTTCAACAATACCTCTGATTCTTCAGCAGCCTGGAGGGCAACTTTTGCAAATTCTTCCGAGCCAAACTTATCATATTTTTTAATATCCCAATATGGATTTTCAAACAACCCCAGACGATATTTTAAACGTAACACACGGGCTACAGCATCATCAATACGGCTCATCGGTACTTCTCCTTCTTCTACCAGCTCTTTCAAATAAGTACAGAAACTGACTTCATACGGAACCATTGACATATCAATACCCGCATTAATAGCTATCTTAATTGCTTCTTTTTTAGTAGCTGCAATATGGTCACGAGTACAAAGGTTATTAATATCTGCCCAGTCGGTCACTATCATGCCATCCCAGTTCAATCCTTCTTTCAACCACTCTGTCAACAACTCATGATTGGCATGGAAAGGTATTCCGTTATCGACTCCAGAATTCACCATGACACTCAAGGCTCCATGACGAATCGCCTCCAGGAAAGGAGCAAAATGTTTCTCACGCATATCGCTAGGAGAAATAGAAGACGGTGTACGATCCTTTCCTGATACCGGGACTCCATATCCCATATAATGCTTCATACAGGCAGCCACATTGTATTCACCAATATGATTGGGATCCTCTCCCTGAAATCCTTCTACAGCAGCCTTTCCCATTTCTGCATTCACGTAGCAGTCTTCTCCATAATTTTCCCACATTCGAGGCCAACGCGGATCTCTTCCTAAATCAACCACTGGAGCGTATGTCCAAGGAATACAACTGGCCTTTGTTTCGTAAGCTGATATTTCAGCCCCCTTCTTCGTCAGTTCGCGATTGAAAGAAGCTCCCATATTAATGCCCTGTGGGAACATGGTACCATCAAGAGTATAAGTCGTTCCATGAATCTGGTCTACACCATAAATACAAGGAATACCTATTTCTTTCATGGAAATTTCCTGTATCCGTTTGATTGCTTTAGCCCAAACTTCTTTCTTCTGTGCCACGCTCAACGGAACATTCAAGAGTGATCCTACTTTATATTTCCCGATGACCGTATCGAGCATGGCTTCACTCATTGTAAAGCCATGCTTCTTACTCGCCTCAAAATCAGTTACTACATCAATAGTAATTTCGCACATCTGTCCGATTTTTTCCTCCAGCGTCATTTTATTCAGCCATTTCTGAATATTTGCCTCTATAGTCTTATCTACTGGAATAGCCGGTGTCACGCTCTGCACGTTTTGTGCCATACACATGCCAGATCCAAGCACTGAAGCCAAAACTACGTTCTTTATCAAATTCATGGTATTTCTTTTTTAATTATTAATATCAGTATTAATTCTTATAGTTAAACCCTACAACGCCCTTTATATCTTTTGATGAACTGCCTATATAATCTTGAATTTGCCTGGTTCTGCCACCCATTTATGCTGCGTATCATCAAAAAATTTCAGGTCTTCATCGTCGATAGTGTAGGTAATCTGTTTTGTTTCTCCCGGTGCAAGAGCTACCTTCTCAAAATGCTTGAGTTCCTTTACAGGGCGAATTACTGAGGCCTTGTCATCACCTACATAGAACTGTACCACTTCCTGACCTGCTACATTTCCGGTATTACTTACCGATACAGTTACTGTACGTCCGTTGATTGCAGGTTTGCCGTAGCTGAATGTGGTATAACTCAAACCGAAGCCAAACGGGAAGCGGACTTTAGTCTTGAAGTAGTCGAACCAGCGATAACCTAACAGAATGTCTTCGCCATATATTTCAGTTTCATTTCTCTTCGCCCCGTTACCAGGTTCTTTGCAGAAATCTATACCTTTCCAACCTTTTACAGCAGCTTCCAGCAGTTCAGCGGAATTCATAGGTTTACCCTCTACGCCTCCAAAAGGCTGTGGCAGCTTGTCGGGTGAGACTCCCGGATAGCCTACAGCACCCATTTTGTGTGCAGGATAATCGGTAAGCTGATATGCAAACGAGAACGGAAGTTTTCCTGACGGACAAACATCACCCGAAATAATATCTGCCAAAGCGTGTCCGGCTTCGCTTCCAAGATACCATGACTGCACCAGTGCAGGAGCCTTTTCGAGCCAAGGCATATCGTATGCGTTTCCGCTCACAATCACCAATACGGTATTGCTGTTGGCAGCAAGCAGTTCTGTAATAAGACGGTCCTGACCGAAAGGAAGCTGATAATTTTCACGGTCACCACCTTCACAGTCCTGAGTATGGTTCTTGTTCAAACCTCCTACATATATAACATAATCTGCATCCTTAGCTTTTTCTACGGCTTCATTACGGAGCGAATCATACAAAGCCTGTGGCAATTCATCTACCATACCGAACATTGAGCGACCGGATTCATATCCTTTTGCATATTCCACAGTACATCTGTCGCCGAAGCGTTCCTTTAAGCCACGCAGAGGAGACACTTCATCGCGAGGCTTGAGTTCACTTGAGCCACCACCTGCGCACAGGCTGCGTGTGGCATTCTCGCCTACCACCAGAATCTTCATTCCGTCCTTTGGAGCAAGAGGCAGGAGGCCGTTGTTCTTCAGAAGCACAATACCTTCCTGTGCTATGCGGCGTGCAGCAGCAATGTGTTCTGGCGAATTCATAGAACCAAAACCTCTATTCTCTGCCATTTCAGTACGGAGTATCAAACGTAGCATACGTCTGGCCTTGTCATTGATGATTGAGTCGGGAACTTCACCTTTACGGCATTTTTCAAGATAGGCTTTTCCAAGATAATAATCATCGTAGGAGTTTATCGGAGCTTCCGTAGAAAGGCCGTCTGTAAAACTGCCCATTTCAAGGTCAAGGCCATTGAAAATGGCTTCGTCCGTATTATGCGCTGCTCCCCAGTCGGTAATTACAGCCCCGTCGAATCCCCATTCTTTTTTCAGAATATCATTGATAAGACGGGCATTATGGGTTGCATGTTGGTCAAGATATTGGTTGTAACTGCCCATTATGCTCCATGCGCCCCCTTCGGTTACAGCCGCATGGAACGGACGCAGATAAAGCTCGTACAAGGCTCGGTCGGACACTCGCACATCCACATGATTGCGGAAAGTTTCCTGCTCGTTGAGCGCGTAATGTTTTACGCAACATGCCACACCATTGGATTGGAGTCCTTGGATATATGGCACACACATTTGAGAAGCAAGATATGGATCTTCACCCATGTATTCAAAGTTACGACCGTTTAGTGGAGTACGGTACAAATTCACGCCTGGGCCTAATAGCACCGTCTTATTGCGGTAGCGAGCCTCCTCGCCGACCATTTTCCCGTAAAGGGTCGCCATCTCCGGCTGCCATGTGGCAGCAAGGCAGGTCAAGGCAGGAAATGCTGTACACGAGTCGTTAGTCCAACCTGCATGTCCCCAGTCGTTCCAGTTTATTTCCATCCGCACACCATGAGGTCCGTCACTTGTATAGACCTCGGGAACACCTAAACGCGGTACTCCCGGACTTGAGAACTTTGATTGTGCATAACTGAGGCGGACTTTCTCTTCAAGGGTCATCTTGCTCAGAAGTGTTTCTACCATTGTCTCAATATCATTGTCATTGATGTCGGCAGCATTTAAAGTCGTCATGCTTAATATAGGAATGATGAAAAATAGAATCTTTTTCATACTTTGCTTTTGATTTTTAATTCAAGTTTCGCAAGTTAATAGATAACCTTCTTCTTGGGATATAAAAGGGGCACAGGGATTTCCGCATATCGCAGAAAATGAGTAATTTTATAGTTGCAAATCAAAACATTACTCAGCCCTATGCC
>ENA-OPZN01000210-OPZN01000210.1-human-gut-metagenome-genome-assembly--contig:-NODE-210-length-22547-cov-4.439206_pt1 | contig 22547 bp, 24 predicted proteins | sample MGYA00242483_ERZ504503 | MGnify/ENA primary metagenome ERZ504503 (study PRJEB26092, sample SAMD00036285) | human gut metagenome | host: Homo sapiens | study: EMG produced TPA metagenomics assembly of... | reverse complement strand
ATTAAGGGATCTCTTCAGCAAAACTAAATTCAATGATGTCAAAGAACAAAGCGGTCTTGATGGACCAAATTTATTTAGTAATTATAATTTTTAACTCGTCCTCTAATTTTTAGTGGACACTAGTGATACGGAGTCGCAAATGATAGGATTTTCGTACATGTTGACGGCTGTCAGCTCTATTGACTTGTTCCGGCTGACAATGATATCTTCTTGCAGTTCTCCGAGGGAAACCTTTAAGGTAGGTTTGTAGTATAAATCCTCATAGTTGTCAGGGGTGATTTTTTCATCATTTATAGAAAGGATAATATCTCCTCGTTTAAATCCTGCTTTTGCAGCAGGAGTCCCTTTATGGACAAAGTTTACGACTGCTACATATTGATTCTTTTCTTTGTCTACCAGGTAGAAAGTCAGATTCCAGCCAAATGTAGTAGAAACCCCTTCCACACTGCTGTTAAAGGAAGCCATGTCGTCAGTGAGCATGGACCATTTGTCGATGTATTTATCTCCTTGATGGTACCTGATTCGGTCAACGGTACCGATTGGGTCATTGTTGGTCTCGATGTTCCAGTTGTCCAGGTCGCTACTGATTTCCTTATTCCAGTAATAGTAGATACTCATAGCCTCCTTGCCGAGCATGTTGGCATAATAGAGTTCTGTAGGGTTCTTTGATGTGGGATTTTGATCACCTTCTCCGTTTGTCGGTCTTGGATTTTCTTCCGAACATCCAGTCAGTACGGCTCCTCCCAATAGAGTGGAGAGCAATAGCCATGATAGTTTTTGTTCATAGTTTAATTTTGAGAATTAGTACAAGGTTTTACTTGACAAAAGTAACAAAAACTATCTGTTTCCTTTCTAACAAGAAGGAGAAAGTAAGGATTTTTAAGGTTAACTTCCGGCTTCTCATGTGTTGGGCAGGTGAGAAGCCAGAAGAGGGGTTAAATTAGAATTTATAGTTCAGACTTAATCCGAATACTTTGTTCGTACGGTTGTAAATGTCAGTTCCTTTCAGACCTGTACCGTTGTAGTTGTCTGTTTCTTTGGTGTATTTGTTGTAATGTGTCCAGAAATAGGCCACATCAATGCTCCATGCTTGTGTAAGGTTGACTCTGGCACCAAATCCTAATGAGTAAGAGTCGCATGAGAAGCTGGTATCAGTCTGGAAATCATCGCTCAGGCCATAGTTTGTTTTTTGGAAACCACCACTGACAGTCAGTCGTTTGGTAATGTCCCATTCCATACCGGCAAGGTATTCGTGAGTACCGTGCTTCAAGGTTTTCTGTTTTGCCACACTGGTTCCATCTGGAAGAGTTACATTTGCCATGCCTGCATGCTTGTCATCGAAAAAGTGATATTCAACGGAGGCACGTAGGGTGGGAAGAATTTCATAACCGATGGCAGCAGAGAACATAGATGGAATGTCGCTCGGCGTATTGACTCCATCTTCATAGTCTGCCAAATATTTTCGGTCTACATTAATCAAGTCCATCTTTTCGGTTATATTTTCCAGATTCAGGTTGGCTTTAAATTCATACTTTAATCCTATATTAAGTTTGTTGAATTTAAGGTCTGCTCCAATGATTGGAGTAATTCCCCATCCGGTTTGTTTGCAGTCCAAATCGATACTGGCCAGTGTTTTTCCATCAGGAAGCCCCATCATCTGTCCTATTTGTGTATAATCGTTTTTGAGTTCTGTTTTCAGGTAGCCCTCATATCCACCTGTAAAATAGTTCATTCGGCCGCCGGCAAACACACTCAGCCAGTCATTGATTTTGTAGCTCAATCCCAACTGTACTCCGTAAATGTATTGTTTTCCATCCATAGAAGTATTAATGTCATACATCTGGGGAGTTACTTGTCCGCCAGTTTGCTGGTGAATCATTCCCATAGCTAATGCATCGAACATTGGAAGACCGTTGCTGAATGAGGCTTTTCCTCCACCGCCGGTAATGGCAAAGCTGGCAGAGATTACCCAATTATCCTTTTTATATAATCCTTGAAAGCTCGGGATAAAGGGAGCAGAGGCAGTTCCTTTATACAATCGGCTGCCGTTGGTTCCGTCAGCTTGCTGAAAGAGCGGGAAAGTAGCGTCAATTTCACGGGTCTGGTAGGCACTTTGTCCGGTCAGTGACAGGTAGAATCCTTCGTGCGAAAGGAAAGAAAGTCCTGCAGGGTTACTATACACACCGTCTATATCAATAGAAGCTCCTCGGGCTATCATTCGAAGGAAAGCGGCGTTTTGATTGGTGTTGGTCAGATAATCTCCCGCGAAAGTCGGGAAAGAGATACACAGTGTCGCTGCACTGATGAAAAGAAATTTTTTCATTCGTTTTTAGGTTGTTTGTTAAAAATCGGCTGCAAAAATAGTGCTAAATTGCACACAAACCAACGAAATGAGTAAAAATTATTTTATTTGAAATTGTTTTATTTGAAACTAAGTAGTATAAGGGAGGTATTTAAATGCTTTTTATGTAGTTCTGGTTTTAAAAGTGTATCTTTGCAAAAGTATGCAATTTCCAATCATTTTTATTCTTTTGATGTATGTACACCAATAAGGAAATCTGGCGTGTTACTTATCCTATTTTTCTGGGCTTGTTGGCGCAGAATGTGATAAATGTGACCGATACGGCCTTTTTAGGGCGTGTGGGTGAAGTCGCTTTGGGAGCAGCTGCCATGGGCGGATTGCTCTACATTTGTGTCTATACCATAGCTTTCGGTTTTAGTGTCGGTTCGCAGATTCTGATAGCCCGTCGTAATGGAGAAGGAAACTATCGGGCAGTAGGCCCTATTATGTGGCAGGGAACGGCTTTCAGTTTCGGAATGGCAGCCTGTTTGCTGATACTGATGTATTTTTCTGCTGCTCCGTTGATTCGGTTGCTGATTACTTCGGATTCTATTTATGGGGCTACCTATGAATTTTTCACCTGGCGTATTTGGGGATTTCTTTTTGCTTTTGTGAACGTGATGTTTCGCGGGCTTTATATCGGTATTACGCGTACCAAAGTGTTGACCATGAATGCAGTCGTAATGGCTTTGGTGAATGTGGTGCTTGATTACGCCTTGGTATTCGGAGAATTAGGCCTTCCGGAAATGGGGGTACGTGGTGCCGCCTTGGCTTCTGTCATCGCTGAGGCTTCTTCACTGCTCTTCTTTTTGCTTTATACTTATTATAAGGTGGACCTGAAAAAATACGGACTGAATCGTTTTGGACAGTTCGATTTAAGTATGGTGTTGCGCATCCTTCGCATATCTTGTTTCACGATGGTACAGTATTTTCTGGCCATGGCCATCTGGTTTGTCTTTTTTATGGCTCTTGAACGACTCGGACAGCGGCAACTGGCGGTAGCCAATATCGTGCGAAGTGTGTATGTAGTGTTGCTGATTCCTGTACAGGCACTTTCCACTACTGCCAATACGTTGGTGAGTAATCTGATTGGTGCCGGCGGTTCATCAGGGGTAGTTACGTTACTGCATAAAATATCCCGGATGTCGTTTTTGATTATGGTAGTGTGTGTAGGCTTGTGCGTGGCGTTTCCCGGAAGTATCTTGTCGGTATATACAAATGAAGAAGCCTTGCTGGTGGAGTCTGTATCGGCTTTGTATGTGGTGTGCGGGGCTATGCTGATTGCTTCGCTGGCCAATGTGTATTTCAATGGCATATCAGGAACGGGCAATACGCAGGCGGCGTTGGTATTGGAAGTGTTTGTACAAGTTTTTATGCACTTTATATCATTGTGGTGGGCATGGTTATCCAGGCACCGGTGGACGTATGCTTCACCACGGAAGTGATTTATTACGTATTGATGTTAGGTTCCAGTCTCATTTATCTGAAAAAAGCAAAATAGGACATGAACAAAAGATTGTAGCATACTGATTTTTTGTAATTTTGCACGCATGGAAATTTTTGATAATAAATAAAAAGCAACATATATGTTCGATAATTTAAGTGAAAGACTAGAACGGTCGTTTAAGATATTGAAAGGTGAAGGTAAAATCACCGAAATCAATGTGGCCGAAACCTTGAAGGATGTACGTCGTGCATTGCTGGATGCGGACGTGAATTATAAAGTAGCAAAGAACTTTACAGATACGGTAAAGGAAAAAGCGCTGGGACAGAATGTATTGACGGCTGTCAAGCCCAGTCAGTTGATGGTGAAGATTGTACACGATGAGCTGACTACCTTGATGGGAGGAGATACTGCCGAAATCGAATTGAAAGGTCGTCTGGCTGTTATCTTGATGTCAGGTTTGCAGGGTTCTGGTAAGACTACCTTCTCTGGTAAGCTGGCCCGCATGATGAAATCAAAGAAGAACCGTAAACCTTTGCTGGTAGCGTGTGACGTGTATCGTCCGGCTGCAATTGAGCAGTTGAAAGTGCTCGGCCAGCAGGTAGAAGTTCCTGTATATAGCGAACTGGACAGCAAAGACCCTGTACAGATTGCCTTGAATGCCATTCAGGAAGCGAAAGCAAAAGGGTATGACCTGGTAATTGTCGATACAGCTGGTCGTTTGGCTGTAGACGAGCAGATGATGAACGAGATTGAAGCCATCAAGAAAGCTATCAATCCGGATGCTACATTGTTTGTGGTAGATGCCATGACCGGACAGGATGCGGTAAATACAGCTCGTGAATTTAATGAACGTCTGGATTTCACCGGTGTAGTATTGACCAAGTTGGATGGTGATACACGTGGTGGTGCGGCGTTGTCTATCCGTACGGTAGTAAACAAGCCGATTATGTTCGTGGGTACCGGTGAGAAACTGGATGCCGTAGATCAGTTCCACCCGGCCCGTATGGCTGACCGTATCCTGGGTATGGGTGATATCGTGTCATTGGTAGAACGTGCACAGGAACAGTACGATGAAGAAGAAGCAAAACGCCTTCAGAAGAAGATTCAGAAAAACCAGTTCGATTTCAATGACTTCCTGACTCAGATTCACCAGATTAAGAAGATGGGTAACTTGAAGGAACTGGCTTCCATGATTCCGGGTGTAGGAAAGGCTATTAAGGATATTGATATCGACGACAATGCATTCAAGAGCATTGAGGCTATTATTTATTCAATGACTCCGGAAGAACGTACTCATCCGGAAATTCTGAATGGAACACGTCGTACACGTATCGCTAAAGGTAGTGGAACCAGCATTCAGGAAGTAAACCGCCTGTTGAAGCAGTTTGACCAGACTCGTAAGATGATGAAGATGGTAACTGGCAGCAAGATGGCTGGTATGATGCAGAAGATGAAAAAGAAATAATCGCGCAGATTAAGATAGTAAGAAGCGGACAGCAGGAGGCTTGAAAGAAGCAATCTGCTGTCCGCTTGTTTTTTATTCATACAATAAATATTTTTCACGTAAGGAACGGTAAGCTTGCAAGTCCTTCTCCCATGCCTGGCGTATTTCGGATTCCGTTTTTCCTTGAATCATATCCTTTCGTACCTGTGAGGTACCCATCAGCAGGTCAAACCATTGGGAACGGCTGAAGAAACGCTTTTCGGCATCTGGATATTGCTTCTGATAGAGCTGATAAAACTGCAGGAGGTATTTTAGGGAAAAGCCTTGAGGTAGCTCTTTTTTTGTACGCAAGTCAAGGCCGAAGCAGGCCTGATTCTGATGAAGCGGATGCTTGTCGAACCCTTTTAAAGAGCGTGGGGTAAACTGAAACTGGAAAAAATCCTTTAGTGCCGGAGAACCGATGACTTGGAAAGGATAAGTAGTTCCTCTGCCGATGCTTACGGAAGTTCCTTCAAAAGGACAGAGTGAGGGGTAGAGCGCAATGGAAAGATTGTTTGGCAAATTGGGAGAAGGTTTTACCGGAAGCGAGTAAGGCTGTCCGTGTTTCCATCCTTCCACTCGAATTACTTGCAAACGACATTGCAGGCCTTTACCTAACCAGCCTTCTCCATTAATCATTCCGGCCATTTCGCCTAAGGTACATCCATGAAGCAGGGGGATGGGAAGCATGCCCACAAAACTTTTGTATGCTTTTTCTCGTACCGGACCGTCTACGTAGTCACAAGGATTAGGGCGGTCCAGCACAATCAGTTCTTTCTGGTTCTCGGCGCAAGCCTGCATCACGTAATAAAGCGTACTGATGTAAGTGTAGAAGCGGGCACCTACGTCTTGTATGTCGAACACTACCACATCCGTGCCAGTCAGTTGTGACGGTAGCGGTTTCTTGTTTTTTCCATAAAGTGAAAGGATGGGCACCCCCGTGCGGGTATCTTTTCCGTTTTGAATGTATTCTCCGGCATCTGCATCCCCTCGAAATCCATGTTCAGGAGCAAATACCCGTACGATTTTTACTAGACTGACCAAGGTATCCAGTAAGTGGGTTTTCCCACAAAGAGAAGTATGGTTTACTACCAGAGAAACCCGTTTTCCTTCAAGTAAGGGAAGCAGTTTTTCTAGCTGGTCAGCTCCGTTGCGCACGGTGGCATGTCCTTGCAGAGCCATAAAACAGCTTATACATGCACCCAAAATGTATTTCAAAAAGATTCTTTTCGTGTAACTCATGGAATTTTTGTAGATTTGTGATACTTTTTACAAATATAGCCACATTTATTTATGAATCCACTTGCATTGATTGACAAATATTATCCGGAAGATAATGAGTTAAAACATATTTTGCTGGTGCACAGCCGTTCGGTAGCAGATAAGGCCCTGGAAATGGCACGTAAGCATCCGGAACTGAATCTGGACTTGACTTTTATAGAAGAGGCAGCCATGCTTCATGACATTGGTATTTTTTATGACGGACGCAGATGGTATTTTTTTGCTTTTGGCAAATATCCCTATATCTGTCATGGATATTTTAGGTTCGGAATTGGTGGCTCGTGAGGGGTATCCGCGTCATGCGCTGGTGTGTGAACGGCATACAGGTGCCGGACTTTCCCTTAAGGCGATTATGGAACGTGACCTTCCGGTGCCTCACCGTGAAATGATTCCAATCAGTCTGGAAGAGCAGATTATCTGCTTTGCCGATAAGTTTTATTCAAAGACCAAATTAGATAAGGAAAAGAGCGTGGAGAAGGCCCGAAAGAGTATTGAGAAGCATGGGGAAGAGGGTTTGGCACGTTTTGATGCCTGGTGTAAACTCTTTTTGTAGAACTAAAAATACATTAAAAAGGAAAGCGTTGACGTTTATTTGTAGGATAATGCTTACTTTTGCACCGCATATTGCGTAAAAAGACGGTGATGACATCATTTAGAAGAACTACATATTTACTGCTATCTCTGTTTGTTTTTGGCTTTTTTTGCTCATTCTATGCCGAAGCACAGCGGGTGAGAGGAAAACGTATGCGGGGAGGAGAGAAGATCGATTCCCTTCATCGGGACTCGCTGGCGTTGGATTCACTGGGCATGGACTCGCTGGCCGCAGATACCACAAAGAAAAAAAGAACCGCTGGATGCGCCGGTCATTTATGAGGCAAGCGATTCGATTGTCTTTACAAAAGAGGGCTATGCACATCTTTATGGGGGAAGGTAAAAGTAAATTACCAGAACATTTGAGCTGACCTCTGCAGTAATTACAATGAATATGGACAGCAGTACCGTCTATGCCACAGGAGTGACCGATACGGCAGGAGTGGAAACGGGTTCACCGATTTTCAAGGATGGAGAAACACCGTATGAATCTAAAATCATGCGTTATAACTTCAAGACCAAGAAGGGTTTCATCAATAGCATTGTTACACAGCAGGGTGAAGGATATGTCACCAGTGAGGAAGGAAAGAAAGGGGCAAACGATGAAATTTACATGCGTCATGGTAAATATACTACTTGCGACAATCACGAACATCCTCATTTTTACTTGAAACTGTCCATGGCAAAGGTGCGTCCGAAGAAAAACGTAGTATTCGGACCTGCACAGCTGGTGGTAGAGGATGTGCCTCTGCCTATTGCCGTACCTTTTGGTTTCTTCCCGTTCAATAGCAGCTATTCTTCCGGTTTTATCATGCCGACGTATGGTGATGAAATGAACCGTGGTTTCTATCTGCGTGACGGTGGTTATTATTTTGCCATCAGTGACCAGATGGACTTGAAGGTGTTGGGAGAAATCTTTACGAAGGGTTCTTGGGGATTATCGGCTGCATCTAACTATAACAAGCGTTATAAATTCAGTGGCTCGTTCAATGCCAGTTATTTGGTGACAAAAACGGGTGAGAAGAACATGCCCGACTATTCTGTGTCGAAAGATTTCCGTATCCAGTGGAGTCACCGGCAGGATGCCAAGGCCAATCCGAACAGTTCGTTCTCGGCCAGTGTGAACTTTGCCACCAGTAGTTACGACCGTTCCAGCTTGAGCAGTTTGTATAACCCGCAGCAGTATTCTCAGAATACCAAGGCTTCCAGTGTGAGTTACTCACGTAACTTTCCGGAAATTGGATTGAACATCTCTGGAGCATTCAATATCACACAGAACACGCGTGACTCTTCTTTGAGCATGACGCTTCCGGACGTAAATATCTCATTGAATCGTATTTATCCGTTCAAGCGTAAAAAATCGGCAGGAGATGAGCGCTGGTACGAAAAGATTTCATTGCAGTACACCGGAAGTATTACCAACTCCATCAGTACAAAGGATAATCTGTTGTTTAAGACACCTTTGACACAGTGGGAGAACGGTATGCAGCACAAGATTCCGGTTTCGGCAACTTTCAACTTGTTCAAGTATATCAACATCGTTCCTTCGTTCAATTACACGGAACGCTGGTATTTGCGGAAAGTAAAGCAGAGCTATGATGCGAGTCCTACCTCGCGTGATCATGTGAAGCGAGATACTATCAACGGCTTCAACCGTTTGTACGATTACAACCTGTCTTTACAGATGAATACCAAGCTGTATGGTATGTACAAGCCTTTGTTCATGAAGAGCAAGGAGCTTCAGATTCGTCACGTCTTTACACCGACTGTCAGCTACACCTATACGCCGGATTTCGGTAAATCACGTTATGGCTATTACGACACCTATACTTATACAGATGAAGACGGTGAGGTGCGTACCGTAGAGTATTCTCCTTATGAAGGAGCTGTATACGGCTATCCGGGAAAGAATATGTCACAGAACATCAGCTTCTCAATTGATAACAACATTGAGATGAAGATGAAGTCGGATAAGGATACTACCGGCTATAAGAAAATCAGCTTGATTGACCAGTTGGGGGCTTCTCTTTCTTACGATGTGGCCAACAAGCGGTGGAGTGACTTGAGCATGAATCTTCGTTTGAAGCTGACCAAGAGCTATACGTTTAATATGAATGCCTCATTCGCTACGTATGCATATCAGTTCGATGAAAATGGTAATGTAGTGGTGGGCGACCGTACAGAATGGTCTTACGGACGTTTCGGACGTTTCCAGGGATACAGTGGTTCATTCTCTTATACCTTGAATAACGATACCTTCAAGAAACTCTTCGGAAAGAAAGATGAGGATGAAAAGAATAAGGATAAAGAAGGAAAAGAAGGTGGTGAAGACGAGGAGACAGAGGAAGAAACGGAAGAACAGAATAACAACTCCAACATGCGAAAGACGGAGAAAGCTTCTGTCGATTCAGACGGTTACCTGGCTTTCAAATTGCCTTGGAGTGTCAGCTTGAGCTATAGCTATAGTATTCGTGAGGACCGTTCGAAGGACATTAACATCAAGACCATGCGTTATCCGTATTCATTGACGCATTCATTGAACGTGTCGGGTAACTTCAAGATTGGTAGCCGTTGGAACATGACTTATTCTACCGGATACGACTTTACCTCCAAGGAGATGTCTATGACAACCTTGAACATTACCCGTGACTTGCACTGCTTTAATATGAGTTGCGGATTGGTGTTCGGTCCGTTTACTTCTTATAACTTCTCTATCCGTGCCAACTCCAGTATGCTGACCGATGCCCTGAAGTGGGATCAGCGAAGCAATACGGGTAGTGCAGTTACCTGGTATTAATCTTTCAGGAATTCTTCGGCCCGGGCCAGCGTGTCCGGTTTGCCGATGTCAATCAGTTGCAAGTCTTCTTTGATGCATCCTCCGAGCTGGAGTTGCCGGCAGGTGTGCAGATAAAAATCCATGATGGGAAATTTACCGTTCCATGCCTCTCCTTCCATGTAGTGAAACAGTTCCGGTGAAATTACATGGATACCACTGAACGCATATTCGCGGTATTGACCCGGTTCGTACACAAATCCTTCCGGCTTGGTTTGCAACGTGTCTTTATGAACCCAGCCCTGCAGACGGTTGTCCGTATCGAACAACAGGTAGCGCGAAGTTTTGCGCGGGCTGACCAGCAGTGTAGCCAGATTCTGACTTTCCGATGAAATCATAAACCTCTTTCAGGTCGGCATTCGACAGGATGTCCACATTGTGTATCAAGAACGGTTCCGTTCCCGTAAAGAAGGTTGCCGCCTTTTTGATACCGCCCCCTGTGTCCAGCAACATGTCACGTTCATCGCTGATATGAATGGTCAGTCCAAAATTTTGGTTAGCTTTCAGAAAATCGATAATCTGTTCTCCGAAATGGTGAATGTTGATGACCAGTTCGGTAAATCCCGCTTCTTTCAGTTTGAGAATCACATGTTCCAGCATGGGACGTCCGGCCACCGGGACTAAGGCCTTGGGCATGTGGTCGGTCAGCGGTTTGAGCCGGGTACCCAGTCCGGCAGCAAATATCATGGCTTTCATTTGGCTTTCAGTAAATTGGTCTATTTGTTGTTCCCGATGAATCAGGTGTACATTAATTTTAAATTTTTCATGCAAGTGCATTGCTGTGTGCTGAGCAGAGTACACGGAGCGGTGCTGTCCTCCGGTGCATCCGAAGCAAATCATCAGGTGCGAGAATCCACGTTCCAGGAAGCGCTGCACGTGGGCATCCACCAGAGCATCGGTATGGCGGAGGAACTCCGTGATTTCTCCATCTTTTTCCAAAAATTCGATGACCGGTGCGTCCAGTCCTGTAAGCGATTTGTACTGCTCGTAACGTCCGGGATTGTGCACCGCCCGGCAGTCGAACACGTATCCTCCGCCGTTTCCGCTTTCGTCTTCCGGAATCCCTTTCCGGTAAGAGAAACTCATCACCGTGACCGTCAGGTTGCGGCGGTTGCGTACAGCGGCAAATTGCTTCAGTTCTGTCATGCGCTGCAATACCTCGCAGAGATAAGGATATTCCGGAAAACCCTCCTGCAATAACTGGCGCAGATTTTCAATGGCGAAAGGAATGCTCTCGATGAAATGAGCCTTTTTCTCGAAGTAGCCGCGGAAACCGTAAGCTCCCAGTACTTGTAGCGTGCGGAACAATACGACATGACGTAGACGGGACAGGAATACTTCCTTTTCTATCTGTTTGTAGGGACGCAATGCCTCCAGGTACTCGTTAATCAGTTCCTGGCGCAGGCTGTCCGGATAGTTGGCCTTGGCTTGCCAGAGGAAAGAAGCCACGTCGTAATACAGCGGTCCTTTCCGTCCTCCCTGGAAATCAATCAGGTAAGGCTCTCCCTTCTTTACCATGATATTACGGCTCTGGAAGTCACGATACATGAATACCGGTTGGGGTTCCATGCTCTCTATCAGTGTCTGGCAAAGGGCTTCGAAATCGTCTTCTAACAAATCCTCTCTGAATTCCACTCCCGTAGCTTTCAGAAAACAGTATTTAAAGTAGTTCAAGTCCCACAGAATGCTTCTGTGATTGAACTCTACCGCCGGATAGCATTTCCCGAAATCCAGTCCTTGTGCCCCTTCAAACTGTATGCGGGGCAGCAACCGGATGACTTTCTTCAGCAAGTCCTTTTCCGTTGAGTCAAACTCTCCAGTTTCTCTTCCGTGTGCGATAAGCTGAAACAGAGAATCTGTTCCTAAATCATCCTGCAGGTAACAGAGTCCGTCGTTGGAAACGGCATGCACCGCCGGTACCGGAAGATGCTGTGCCTGAAAATGGCGTGACAGGTAAATGAAGGCCTCGTTTTCTTCGCGTGAAGTACCGCATACCCCGATAAGAGTAGGAGTACCCTTCAGGCGGTAGTAGCTTCTGTTGGAACCGGCTCCCGGCAATGCTTCCACGCTTTCCGGAGCATGGCCGGTGAACTGGCTGTATAGGGTTTCAAGAGTTTGAGTCATGTGTCTGTTCGTTAAGATTACTGATTGAGTTTTTCTGCCAGGTATTGTCCGGTATAGGAAGCCGCACATTTGGCCACTTCTTCCGGTGTACCGGCTGCCACGAGATTTCCTCCCATGTCGCCACCTTCCGGACCGAGGTCAATCACATGGTCGGCGCATTTGATGACATCCATGTTGTGTTCGATGATGACCAGCGTATGTCCACGACTGATGAGGGCATCGAAAGCTTCCAGCAGTTTCTTGATGTCATGGAAATGCAAGCCTGTGGTCGGTTCATCGAACACGAAGATGGTAGGCTGTGCCTTTTCGATGCTGAGGAAGTACGCCAGTTTCACGCGCTGGTTTTCTCCTCCCGAGAGGGTAGACGAAGACTGTCCTAACTTGATATAACCCAATCCCACATCCTGTAGTGGGCGCAACTTCTTGACAATCTTCTTCTGGTTGTGTTCCGTAAAGAACTCGATGGCCTGGTTGACTGTCATTTCCAGTATGTCGTAAATGTTCTTTCCTTCGAACTTCACTTCCAGCGTGTCGTTTTTGAAGCGCTTGCCGTGGCACGACTCACATTCCAACACCAGGTCGGCCATGAACTGCATTTCTACCGTTACCGTACCTTCTCCCTTGCATTCTTCGCAACGTCCGCCTTCCGTGTTGAACGAGAAATAGCCTGCGCTGTATCCCATCTGCTTGGCCAGCGGCTGGTCGGCAAACAGTTTACGGATTTCGTCGTACGCCTTGACATAAGTCACCGGATTGCTTCGGGAAGACTTTCCGATAGGGTTCTGGTCCACAAACTCGATGTCGTTCACCTGACGGATGTCTCCTTCCAATGAGATGAATTCGCCCGGACGTTCGCTCGATTCACTGTATTCCCGTTTTAGAGCCTTGTAGAAAATGTCGCGTACCAGCGTACTCTTTCCGGAACCGCTGACACCTGTCACCACCGTCATCACGTTAAGCGGGAAGCGCACGTCGATGCCTTTCAGGTTGTTCTCGCGTGCTCCTTTGATTTCGATGTAATTGTTCCACGGACGATGGCTGGCAGGCAGGTCGATGGTCTCTTCTCCTAACAGGTATTTCACGGTATAGCTGTCGCTTCCCTTCTGTAAGTCTTTCATGTCGCCCTCATACACCACTTGTCCGCCCAGTCGTCCGGCTTTCGGGCCGATGTCGATGATATAATCTGCTGCACGGATGATTTCTTCGTCATGTTCTACTACCACTACTGTGTTTCCCAATTGCTGTAACTGGCGCAGCACCTTGATAAGGCGGGTAGTGTCACGGCTGTGCAGACCGATACTTGGTTCGTCAAGAATATACAATGAGCCTACCAGACTGCTTCCTAACGAGGTGGCCAGGTTGATTCGCTGACTTTCACCTCCCGAAAGCGAGTTACTCAACCGGTTCAGCGTCAAGTAACCCAGTCCCACATCCGACAAGAATGTCAGACGGTTCTTGATTTCACTCAGCAGGCGTTGTGCCACGAGGGTGTCGTGCGCATCCAGTGTGAGCGTACGGAAAAACTCCTGCAACTGGGTAATCGGCATTTCCACCAGTTCAGAGATGTTCTTTCCCCCCACTCGCACGTAGCTGGCCTCCTTTTTCAGTCGGCTTCCGTGACAGATAGGGCAAGTCGTTTTTCCCCGGTAGCGGGCCAGCATCACGCGATACTGTATCTTATATTGATTTTCCTCCAGCATTTTGAAGAAAGAGTCGATGCAGACCTTCTCTCTTGGGCCGTGCCAGAGGTAATCTTTCTGTTCCTGTGTCAGTTCATAATAGGGGGCAAAGATAGGGAAATCATGAGCCGGCGCTTCCCGAAGAAACTCGTTCAGCCATTCTCCCATTTTCTCACCTCTCCAGCAAAGCACGGCACCATCGTACACGCTCAGCGCACGGTTGGGCACCACCAGGTGTTCATCGATACCGATAATCTTTCCGAAGCCTTCGCACGTAGGGCAAGCTCCCAGCGGAGAGTTGAATGAGAACATCTGGTCGTTCGGTTCTTCAAACTTGATACCGTCGGCTTCAAACTTCGTGCTGAATACATGCAGGCGGGTGTCATCCGACAAATAGAAACGGAGCATACACGTACCGTCGCCTTCGTACATGGCCGTCTCGGCAGAATCCGTCAGTCGGCTGATGGCATCCTTGCTGTCATCGCAGCTCATGCGGTCCACTAACAGATACACCTTATCGTTCTCATTGTAGGTATAATCCTCAATGCGTACCATTTCGCCGTCCACTTCCAGTCGGGTAAAGCCCTGCTTCATATCCATGTCCAGCTGTTCTGCCACACTTCTTCCGTCACGGGGAAGGATAGGCGTCAGTACGGTATAGCGTGTGCCTTTCGGGTAAGACAGCATGCAGTTCACGATGTCTTCCACACTGTCCTTCTTCACCAGTTGTCCGCTTACGGGAGAATACGTTTTTCCCACCCGTGCGAAAAGCAGGCGCAGGTATTCATAAATCTCTGTCGATGTACCCACGGTAGAACGCGGGTTGCGGCTTGTCACTTTCTGTTCAATGGCGATGGCAGGTGGAATTCCTTTGATAAAGTCACATTCCGGTTTGCTCATACGTCCGAGAAACTGGCGGGCGTAAGAAGACAGACTTTCTACATAGCGTCTTTGCCCTTCGGCATACAGCGTATCGAATGCCAGCGACGACTTTCCCGAACCAGACAGTCCGGTAATGACTACCAGCTTGTTGCGTGGAATACGTACGTCGATGTTTTTCAGGTTATTCACCCGGGCACCCTTTATGGTAATAAAATCATTTTCTGACATGTATCTTTCTTGTTAGATGAACATGCGAAGTTTACGAAAAATAGCTGGAATTATCAAAGCGAATACTTTCGGAGGGAAAGAAGGTTGTAGGTTTTCTTATCTCATCATTATGCTTAAAGAATGTATAAACGAAATCTATTGTGTTTAAATATAATAAAAAACAAGTCCGCTCATAGTGGTAAATCAGTTATTCCAAGTTTTCCTAAAAATACGAATCTATCAATCACACTTGTACATGGACATCAATACAAAAATATTCAGAGAGCATTTCCTTCAATATTATCGTCCGCTTTGCTTGTTTGCGCTTCATTATCTGAAAGATATAGATGATGCGGAAGATACGGTGCAGGACTGTTTTATGGAATTGTGGAAACGGAAAGAGAAAGGATTTGAAGTGAGTGGTCTTAAATCTTATCTGTACTCTATGGTGAGAAACCGTTGTATAGACATCTTGAAGAAGGATTCACTCATTGATGGCAATGTGCAGCCATCAGACCTTGAGGAAATCCTGTCGGACGAGGAGTGTGAAGAATGGTCTTATGATGAGGCTCGTATTTGGACTGCTATAGAGGCCTTACCAGAAAAATGCAAGGAGGTGTTCTTGCTGGCCAAGAGGGATGGTATGAAATATGAAGAAATAGCCGTAAGGCTGCATATCTCCGTCAATACAGTAAAGAACCAGATGAGCAAAGCACTTAAAATGTTGAAGGAAGGTGTGAGGAAGGTGTACCTGTTCTTTTTCGGATAATTTTTTGGTTTCGGTATAGTAGTTTTTATGGTTCATTCAGTCTTAGCTAAAAACACATTCAGTCATGAAAGATAAAGAAGAAAGAAAACTCCAGTTTGTCCTTTGGTATTACGAAGATGGGAAACTGGATACAAGAAAGGCCCTGAAGAAAATAACAGGTATAGCGCATCAAAATAAAGTAAGCGGTTTTGGACTTATTTTTCAGGAATCGCCGCGGCTATCCTTATTTGTGTAGTGAGCTATACCTTGTTAAGCCGGAAGGAGCATCATACTGTGTCAATTACGGCAGATGCGATGGTGACAAGATATTTTCTGCCAGACAGTACGCTGGCTATACTTTCCCAAGGAGCGACTTTGGAATATGACACCGAGAAGTATGGAAAGGCTAACCGGGAAGTCAACATGTCGGGAAAAATCTATTTTAGTGTCCGAAAAATGCGCTGTCTCCTTTTATTGCCACCACTGAATACGCTCAGGTGAAAGTACTTGGAACCGAGTTTGAAGTGACTGAATGCAGAAAGGATACAGCTACCCGTGTGTATGTAAAATCTGGTAAAGTTGTGTTTAAAGGAAGATATGGAGAAAATGGAATTATCCTTACAAAAGACATGTGTGGCATGCTGACACATGGTGATGAGATGCCTGTAGCGGTGCATGCTGTTTCTCCAAATCCTTCGGCTTGGGCTACTGGAAAATTCATTTACAGGAATACGCCCATTGATGAAGTGTTGAAAGAGCTTTCCCTCTATTATGGTACACTGTTGTATACTTTTTGATAGTACCATGGAATTTAATTTTTGTCCGAAATTAATGCTTTTTTTCGGACAAAACAAGTTCTTTGACTGATTTTGTCCGAAATTCGTACATTATTTCGGACAATTTAATGTGAATTTCTATACTCCAAAGTTGTTGTTTCCAATATATGATATTGTGACAACCCTCTGGTTCATGTTCGTTGATTAGCACACTATTTCGTGTAATAGGTAATAAATAATTTTGATATGGAAACAAAACTATCCCCTTATACAATAGCTTCTAATTGTGCAGTCCTTACTGACATCTGTGACGGTATCAATGAAATCCAGGATGAATACGACTTTGGCAGGATATCGGTTTTCAGGAACACAAACGTAAACTTCCAATTTTAGGGTATCCCCTTTTAGACGGGCGCCAGTCGGCACCCGTCTAAAAAAGAATCCACAAATTTAACGATTATTATTTGCATATTGTCATGGGAAGCAGGTTTTCGTAATCCGTTCTTCCCTTTTTTAATTCTCTGAGCAGCCTGCAGAAGTAATCCCTGAAGGAGACACCTACCTGTTTGCAGGTTTCTATAAAGGTATTATAGATTGCGGAGTTCTGTATTCCTTTCACACTTCCGAAGAACAGGCTGTTCTTCCGTTGGACGGTAACAGGCCTCAGTGCCCGTTCTGCAGGTAAATTGTCTATTGAGTATTCACCGTCATTTCTGTAGGCGAAAATCTGATTCCAGAAGGTCTTCAGATAGTTAAGGGCCTTACTCATAAGTTCGCTTCGGCTCTCATCCGGATTTGCAAGCAGATCATAAAGCTCTGTCCTTATCTTATCAATGATTTCCGTCGTTTCCTTACTGTTTCTTCTGTGGTAAATCTCGTCTGAAGTGAGTTTTTCCCGGCGGTAAGTCTCTTCCATGCCGTATAACTTTGCTATCAGCTCAAGGAAGATTCTTGCCTGCAGACTTCCTTGGTCGTAGGCATACTTGAACTTAGCTCTTGCATGAGCCAGACAGCAGAGATGCTCTATATCCATAAGCTCATTGTCAAGATACATATAAAAGGGGAGAGAATTGGCGCCGTCCTGAAGGGCAATTTTCTTGAGGGCAGGTATCAGCTTGTTCAGCTGCATGGCACCTTTGTCGGCCCAGTTCATCAGGTTCTGCACAGAAGTGTTCCAGTCCATATCCGACAGACGGTTCTTTGCCTCCCTGTATGCAGGTGTTGACATCTTTCTAATTATCCTTGTCATCATGCTTCCCTTTTACGACCCTTTTACGGTCAATACCTTTGAGACTTTTGGAAGAGGCATAGGTCTGGGTGTTCATAAGTGAAAGACGCTCGACAAGGGCATTATGCTTCTTCTCAAGCTTTCTGTATTCCTTGTCGCGGAGCTTGTATTCAAGAACAACCTTCTCTGCCTTGCTGTTTGCCTCAAGCAAGGCTTTCAAAAGAGAGGCATTCTCACGTTTGACTTCCTTCAGGTCTTTTCCTATTTCATCAAGTCGTGCTATCATTTCATCAAGCTGCCTGCTCTTGTTCTGATTCTCCTCAAACAGGAACAGGGCGAACCTCTTTATCTGCTCATTATCCATGCCTTCAAGGGGTGTATGCTTCTTTTCGGGTCTGTTCATCATCTCTTCAAGATGCTTGCGTCTGAGTGTATTTTCTATGAGTTCTTCCAGTTCCATGTTTTTTTACTTGTCGTCACCATGATGCTTCCTTTATGGGGAGTTGTACGTTTGGGCTTGTCCTCAGTAACATCCTCATGTGTATGTCGCTTTGGAGCAACTCTTCAGGAATACCTTCCACTTCTACAGGTACAACCTTCTTCTGTGTCTTCTTGAACCAGTCATAGAATGCCGTGTATGAAATATTGTTGCCAATGCAGAACGAGTTGATGGAAACTCCATTGGGTTCGCCCTCGGTCTTGTAGAGGAACCACAGTCTTTCAAAATCTTTTTCGCTAAACATAATCTTTCAAGTTTTAAGTTTAGCACGAAGGTATGGGAAAGAGACATGCTAGTCAATACGCCAATTTTGGAGCTTACGCAGATTATAATGTTCCGTCCTTACTTTTCTTGATGATTTCCACTTCGCGGTGATTCCTGTAGTGAATTATCTCGTATATGCGCTGGGCCTTGCATTGTATGTCGTAAATCCCTGAAAGATAATAGACATTTTCGCTAAACATAATCTTTCGAGTTTTAGTTTAGTGAAAACTATAACATGTAGTAATGCTAGTCAATACGGCATTTGGGTGATACTTATCTCTTTTATTTTAATATTTTCTTTAGAAAGAATCTTATTTCTTTCAGTGGATATTTTAAAGAGCTCCATAAAATCATTGCATAATATTCTATTGGACTATAATATAGGCATATGTATTCTTTTGCGTTCTCTGTTTGGAAAGAATATTTTGATTTGTTTATAACTGTTTGATAATAGAAACTGCGTAGGAAAGGATATAGTTCTTTTCTGATTTTATTAAAAGTTTTGATACTAATCCTACCTTGTATTCTCAATTCTGTAAGAATATCTAAATAGTCAACTGCAAAAGTTTTAAATATATTATATCCACCTTTCCCCGTATCATCTTGTAAATTTTGATATTTCTTGTTCCATATTAAATATTGTGATTGCTTTCTTACTTCAAATATAAGCGATGTATTAGGGAACATTTTGTTATATGTTATTTTTTTTAAAAGTGAGATGTCTTTTTGCCATATGCTAATTCCAGCACTCCAACTGGACCAATAGGACATAGATGAAACAAAAGATTCGAAGTTATCACATTTTATATAGGATTGGGAGCCTAATTTCCCGTCAGAGAAATAAATAAGTGGTTGTTCTTTTTGTTTTCGTTTATTAAATTAAGTATTTCTTTAATGGAGCCAGGAAGAAGAATGCTGCGATGGTTTAACATTTTTATAAACATTCCTTTACCATATTCCATGGCTAGAACCAAGTTATAAAATCCCTTTGCATTAGTTTTATGGTAATATAAATTGGAGTATTGATATTTCTTTACAGCATCGGCTAGAGTGTTGTCAGCTCCATTATCTGTAATAATAACTTCAAATAAACTTGTGTCACATTCTTGATTATAGATAGCCTCTAAAGCTGGTATTACCCACTGTGCAGCTCCATTAGTTGGAATGCACAATGAGAGTAAAATATTGGACTCCATATTAAATAGGAAATTGATTGATTATTGCTATAACTTGTTTTACCTCTTCATCTGTCATTACAGGGCTTATTGGTAAACTCAATTCTTGAGCATGAATCATTTCAGAAATAGGGAATGACCATTCATTCCATTCTTTGTAGCATTCTTGCTTATGTGGCGGTATAGGGTAGTGAATGAGTGTCTGTACCTCATGTTCTTTGAGATATTCTTGTAGTTTGTCTCGTTGTTCACACAATATAGGGAAGATATGAAATACATTCTCTTCATCGGGTAAGGTAGTAGGAAGTGTAATTGAGGGATTGGATATACCAGCTATATATTGAGCTCCGATTTTCTTTTTCTACGTTTTATTGTCTTTTGTCTAAAATGTTTTTAATTTTTACAGAGAGAACAGCTGCTTGTATTTTCATCTAATCGGCTGTTTTCTTCCTTTTGTATTGAAATACATATTTTTCTTGTGGAACCATAGTTTGCTAGTGCTCTTATAGTATCAGCTAGTTTTTTGTCATTAGTTGTAACGGCTCCAGCATCGCCAAAAGCTCCTAAATTTTTCCAGGATAAAACTGTGACCTGCAGCATCACCTAACTTCCTGTTTTTTTCCCCTTCCACTGACATCCATGTGCTTGGGCATTATCTTCTACTAATTTTAGATTATATTTTTTACATAGATTCCCTATCTTTTCAGTATAAGCACATCTACCATATAAATGAACAATAAGTATAGATTTTGTACGAGGAGTAATGGCTTTCTCTATCAGTTCATCGTCTATCTCCAAAGTATTAATATTAGGTTCAACTAGGACTGGTACAAGGCCATTCTCGCTAATGGCAAGAATAGAGGCAATATAAGTATTAGCTGGAACAATTACCTCGTCTCCAGGTTGCATAATTCCTAATTCTATATAGGCTTTATAAATCCAAATTAATGCATCTAACCCGTTAGCTACTCCAACTGTATGTTGTGTACCGATGTAATTGGAATATTCTTGCTCGAATTTTGCATTAGCCTCTCCTTGAAGATACCATCCAGAATTGGTTACATTTATTACAGCTTCCTGCAGTTCTTCTGCATATTGTGCTGTAATTCCTTTTAAATCTAGAAATTTAATCATAGTTCTTCTCTATATTTTAAAAAATCATTGTAATCTCTGATGTAGTCATTTTCATCATAACCATGTGATGCTAATACAAGGCAGATTGAGCCGGAAGAAAACCCTTGTTCTTCAGCCCATATGCCAGGCGGTATGTGTAGGCCATAAAATGGGCGGTTCAGCATGACTGTGCGCTTATTTCTACCGTCATTTAATACAACCTCAAAACTGCCGCTTCCAGCTATCAAGAACTGGTGACATTCCTTGTGAGCATGAGCACCTCTAGCTTCTCCGCCGGGGATATCATATGAGTAGAAGATTCGTTTGCATCGAAAGGGATGTGTATATTGTTGTATACGTAAGTAAGATTCCCTTCCGCTTCCATATTCTTCTCTAATGCATAAAGATTGCAATCAAAAACTGTAACTTTGTCACTATTTATTCCATTTTTTATATGTCTCATAATCCATTATATAATCTTGTTCATCGTATTCTGTAGAGGATAGAATTAAAGCAAGAGAGTTTGTTGAGAAATTATTCATTACTCTCCATAATCCCTTAGGAACTAAAAGCCCCAAATAGGAACGGTTTAAATGGAATATCTGCTGTTTTTCTCCGTCATCAATTAACACATCAAAACTACCCGATAAAGCGACAATAAATTCTGTATTTTCTTTGTATGCATGACCTCCGCGTTCTACACCACCAGGCACATCGTAAATCCAGTAGGAACGTTTTATTTTGAAAGGTACTTGCTTAAACTCCTCAATAATAGAGAGGTTTCCTCTTCCGTCGGCAATCTTTGGGAGATTTAGTATTTTACAATCAGTTACTTTCATGGTTTTCGGTTTTAATGCGGTCGTACGAGTCTATCATAGAGCCGGGTGTGCAGTTTAGTATATGAGCACCAAGGTATTGGGAGAATTGTTGGAGCAAGTCATGACTATGGAACATTATGTATAGAATATATAAAAATTCATGCACTCTGAATACTTTTTCTTCTGCAACGCAAGTGTTCATGAAAGGTTTCATTTGAGGCTTTTCTTTATCATAAAAATGTGAATCTAATGAGCATAGTTGATTTTTTCATTTACTCCAAATTCTAAAACATATTATGGTCAGCTCCATATAATTTAATTTCTTTGTATCCTTCGATTAATGCAAGATAGATTGCTGTGTTGGCTATTGTACCTCTTCTGGCATAAAGTATCCAGTAGCATATAATTTATGCCTTAACGTAGGATGTAAAGCAGAACAATCTTTTCTATTCATACGAATAATCTTAATATGTGGGTTGGTTATATTTGCGTATTTCTCCAGTTTGTCATATTCTGCTTCTTTATAGAAACATAGGTATAAGTTCATGTCCCAATCTACTTCTTCATTCAGGATTCTGTACATTTCCTTTATTTGTTTTACCTTGGGCAAATAGTCTTGATAGAACATCGGGTCTGAAAGGCAGTAATGCATTGGCTTGATTTGCTTGAAATGTGGATCCAGTGCACTTAAATTAACAAAGAATGAATTATTATCAATGTGCGTAATGCCATTGTCATAGTCTTGTAGTGCCTTTTTTAATGAAGGACCATTGACAAGTACGTAAGCTGTACCTGAAAACTTATTGAGGTAAGGGAATTTATGGAAGGTGTAACTTTTAAGTGTAAGCATATACTTACAGATAAGTAAAATCTGTTTAATAAGTCTTTTAATTTTCATCTTTTTATTCTATTTTTAATCATGTTACTAATGAATGCTTTTTCTTCTTTAGTTAGATAGAGTAGGTAACAAATGGTTGAAGAAAGACCAAATGTTAATATAATTCTAGTTATTATTGCTACTGCTGATTTTTCCCCAGTTTGAATTTGTTTTCAATATT
>ENA-OPZN01000208-OPZN01000208.1-human-gut-metagenome-genome-assembly--contig:-NODE-208-length-22611-cov-2.974337_pt1 | contig 22611 bp, 27 predicted proteins | sample MGYA00242483_ERZ504503 | MGnify/ENA primary metagenome ERZ504503 (study PRJEB26092, sample SAMD00036285) | human gut metagenome | host: Homo sapiens | study: EMG produced TPA metagenomics assembly of... | reverse complement strand
CAATAGCTTCAATTGTTCCGTCTGTAATTGCGTTTGTTGCCGCAATTGCATAACTTCAGCCTGACGCGTAATGCCCCAGATGCCGAAGCCTAAGGTAACAACCAATAACAATACGAAGCCGGTCAAAACCCAGCGCCATTGTTGTTTCGTTATTTGCAACGTATACGAATCGCCCTGACTTTGCACATGCTGTGCCAAAAAGTCCGGAATTTTCATATATTGCCCCCAACTCCTTCTTTTTACTACAATCCTTTCATCATTAAATTTGTTGCAACAAGATGTATCTATCTTATTTTACTACGGAAGCGCTGATAAGAGCTTCTTCATTGCTCTTCGTGCCCAAAGCTTCCTGCAAGCTTTCCATTTCTTCCTGAGAAAGACTGGCAAAGACTTTTACCATTAACAATAGGTTTACTGAAAATACGAGAATTCACTGCGTCCATATACACTGGAAATACAAATCCCGTTGTTATTACCATCCAATAAAGTTACGGAGAACGATAAGTCGTTTCCTATATTTTCAAAGGCATTGTATTTAACAAAACCAATTTTCTGAAATGTATTGTGCTGTGTCGCCTGAATTGCTTCCTGCTGCTGGAATAAACTTTCAATCGATTCCGCCGCATCACGCAATTCTTTGACTTCTACAGATAATTTACGCTCTAAACTACTGCCATTTTCACCGCGCATAAAATAATCATATCGCTTACTTAAGGAATTAATTTTACTTTGCAGTACGAGGCAATAGAGAAATAATACAATGAGTAATAAACCGCCGGCAGTGGCGATCCAAAGTTGCATATTTTTCTAACATGATATGCCTTTCTATTTAAAATTATACGAATATAATGAATTTAATATTAAATTACAGCCTATTTCATCAATAACATGAAATAGCAAGGCTATAATATGCTGTTTTTTCCTTTTAAGGAGTCCATAATTCAACCAAATTATATCTTATAGCTGAACTTTTATTATATCACAAATGTGTGATTATTGTTACATTCAAATGCCTCAAGCCTACTTATAACTCAGAAGCAAAGGGACTAAGTGCACGGTCTAGTATACCATGTAATGACGCAATTAGCACGCCATAATTTACGATAGGCACCCCTTGTTGTTCTGATACATCCAGGCGGCGCAATACTTCACGGCGCGTCAACATACAGGCTCCGCAGTGATTATCAATCGAAGTCCTTTACATTTCCGGGAAGCGCCACCGCTGGTCCATTGCAAATCTAAATTTTCATACCCCGCCTGTTTTAACCAACGCGGGATTTTAACCGTACCGATATCATCACATTGACGATGATGGGTGCAGCCTTCACTAATCAGAACTTTAGCGCCCGGTTTAGTTTTTAACAGCTTTCACGCCGGCTGCCAATGTTTTTAAATTACCTTTAAAACGAGCCATCAAAATAGAAAAGGATGTAAGCGGAATGTCATCCGGCACCTGCTGAGCCACGGCATCAAAAGCCTGCGAATCGGTGATTACCATTTTTGGTTTTACCCCTAATTTAGCAAGAGCTGCCGAAACTTCTTCCGTTTGCACTACAAGACCCATACCATGAGCATCCAATATTTCACGAATCATCTGCACTTGCGGCAAAATAATACGCCCTTTTGGCGCAGCCTCATCGATGGGGCACACCAAAAGAATAACATCATGCGGCTCTACCAACCGGCCAATAAAGATTGCTCATCTTCACCGTCTTTTGGTTTCATAGAACCTAATTTTTCTAAAATAACTCTCTGTTTATCATTTTTCAATAAGTCAGCGCCTATATAGGCCAAGTTCAAATCACCCAATACAGCACCGGCTTGTGCCATGTAAGAATCAGCGGTAATACCGGCCACTTCATTTAAAACAAGTAAAGTATTTACATTTTGACGTTGCAACAAACCAAGCCATTCCATATCCGCTGCTGTTAGTGCCGCATCGGTTTTCAAAACATACACGGCCAAGTTCATGCGCGGCAATAATTCTTTTGTCTTATTAATACGCAGCGGTCCCAACTCCGACGTATCGTCAACGCCGGCTGTATCGGTAATAACAACCGGACCTAATGGCAAAATTTCCATGGCTTTGCTCACCGGATCCGTAGTTGTACCGGCTACTTCCGAAACCAATGCAATTGGCTGTCCAGTCAACATATTAATCAAGGTAGATTTACCTGCATTACAGCGGCCGAAAAACCGATATGTACACGATTTGCTTTTGGTGTTTGTTCCATACTTGTCATAGCTTCTTACTTACCTACCTTTAATATAACGTAAACCGCTCCAACCGTATGAAAATAGGTTAGCGGTTAAACGTGAAATGAAATGGAAGCCGATTCATCAGCGTCAACTTCAGTCTGTGCAGGAGAAGCTCCCTCAACTTCACCCATACCTTGGGCCTCTATATAATCTATGAGATAGTTTAACTCCTCTTCACTACGGAAGGCTATCTCCATTTTCCCTTGTACCTTATTACCTGCTTTAACTTTAATATCTACGGGCATGCCGAGACTCACTTTTAAGCGGTCCATAATAGCCCGTAACTCAGCTGTTTGCTGAGCTTTCGTTCTTGCTTTGCCCTGTTTACCATAGGTACCGTCAAGCATTTGCTTAACCAGTGTTCCACCTGGCGGGCCGTTTAATTCTTTTTCTTTAATAAGCTTTAATGCTTCTTTTGTAATTCTTTATTTTTTAAACTCAATAGTGGTCTGGCTTGACCAATAGAAATATCGCCAAGGGATAATTCTGTAAGAATAAAATCCGGCAGCTGCAGTAGGCGCACCATATTGGCCACATGAGAACGACTGCGTCCCAAGCGAGTGGCAATGGCCTCTTGCGTCTTTTTAAACGTATCCATAAGGCGCTTATACGCATATGCCTCTTCTACAGGGTCCAAATCTTGACGCTGTAAATTTTCCACTAAGGCGATTTCCGTAATCTGTTCCATACTGTAGTCTTTAATGACTACCGGTATGGTCGTAAGTTCCGCCAACTGGGCAGCGCGCCAACGACGTTCGCCCGCCACTATTTGATATTTATCATCCATTTTACAAACTACGATAGGTTGAATCACACCATACTGACGAATCGATTCCACCAATGTTGCCATTTCATCTTCTAAAAAATTACGACGTGGCTGATTTGGATTAGGCTCGATTTCCGTTAACGGTAATTCAACAATTCCCGTTTTAGCGGCTTCATCAATATTGGCTGTGGCCGCGGATGCAGTTCTCTGCTCATCTTGCGGCAGCAAGGAAAGCACACCTCTGCCGAGACCACCTTTTTTCTTACTGTCTCTAGGCATTTTTGATGACCTCCTTGGCTAATTTCATATACACTTCGGCCCCCTTGGATTTCGGATCATAAATAATGATCGGTTCGCCATAGCTGGGCGCCTCACTTAAACGCACATTCCGAGGAATGATAGTTTTATACACTTTAGTAGTGAAGAATTTTTTAACTTCATCCGCCACTTGAATCGATAAATTAGTACGACCGTCAAACATGGTTAACAATACACCTTCAACTTCAAGTTTTTCATTCAAGGATTTTTTAACCAAGTTAACGGTATTAATCAACTGGCTAACTCCCTCCAGTGCATAGAATTCACTTTGAATCGGAATCAATACACCATCAGCGGCAGTCATCGCATTGAGGGTGAGCAAATCGAGTGATGGCGGGCAATCGATGAAAATAAAATCATAGTCATCTTTTACTTCTTTTAACGCCTTTTTCAAAATATGCTCGCGCTTTGGTAAGTTACCAATTCAACACCGGCTCCGGCCAAATCTATGGATGCAGGTGCAATCTTCAATTTCTTAAGAGCTGTTGGCACGATAACATCATTCATCGTCATGCCATTGATTAAAACATCATAAATACAAAGCTCTAAATTATCTTTATCAATGCCAAGTCCGCTTGAGGCATTTCCCTGTGGATCCATATCAATAAGCAGCACTTTTTTGCCTAATTTCGCAATACAAGCACTTAAATTAACCGATGTGGTCGTCTTGCCGACTCCACCTTTTTGATTTGTTATGGCTATTATTTTTCCCACAGGCTCACCTCATTTTCTTAATACAAATACACAAAAATATTATACCATACTCCCCGAATAAAAACTTGTAAAATAGGACAATTTAATCATTTTTTAAAAATTGTTTCACGTGAAACAATTGATTTTTCTTTGCTTATAAAGAGATGTTACATTAAATTCAAAACAATACGCACCTTTAATTGCGTGGCTATTTGTTTCACGTGAAACAATCCAACTCATCTTCAAATTTTTAAAATTCTAATATTAATTTTATTCCTCCCGCATTAGTTTTATAATTCGAGCATTAATGTTTCACGTGAAACATTTACGGCGATAATTAAATAGGTTCTATAATTTATTTTGGGGCGCTAAAGAGAAACGCTAGTTGCGTGTCCTCTTGGCGCCTACTTTTTTGCACAAAAAAAGACATATTGAATAAAATCCGATACAATAAAGGTGCTAACAATTAACGAAAGGATGTTTATTCAATATGTCTAGTCTTAATTATATAGGAAAAATGCTCGGAATAAAAGATTCACATATCCAAAATATGAGAGAAACTTCAGAAGAATATGTATTACATGTGATGGTGCCGGTAAAACCTCATGTTTGTCCTAATTGCCATAAGGAAACAACGCGTATAAAAGGCTATACACATCGTACAATCCGCCACACTACAACCAATGAAAAGCCGATTCGCCTTATCTATCGTCAACGCCGGTATAGCTGCACTTGCGGACGCACGTTTAATGAAAAAACAGAGTTCTCTACGCGCTATCTTAGGACTACCCCCCGACTACGAGAAGTGGTCATTACTGAATTGTCAGAGGTAAAATCTCTAACAGCAGTTGCTAAACATTGTCATATTAGCGTAACTCAAGTTATTCGCATTTTTAAGGAAATTAACTATAGCCGGCCCAAGACATTACCTTCGGTATTATCTATTGATGAATTTAAAGGCAATGCAGCCGGCCAAAAATACCAGGTCATCCTTACCGATCCTACTGACCATAAAATACTGGATATTCTGCCTAAACGAGATACAGTCAAGCTAATACAGTACTTTTTGCAATTCCCAAGACACGTACGAAACAACGTAAAATACATCACAATGGACATGTCCCTCCAATTCCGCTCCGTCATGAAGCAATGCTTCCCTAAAGCTCATATTGTTGCTGACAGATTCCACTTAATCCGGCTGGTGACCTTTGCCCTTGAGCGAGTGCGTAAAGCTGAGCAAAATACCTTAACTAATGCAAGCCGAACCTTCAAAACGAATAAGCGAATATTGACTAAACATTTTAAGGATTTAACTGACAATGAATATGCAAAACTGATGGATATGTTTCACTATTCATCGAGATTACACCGTGCCTATATGCTAAAATATACCTTCCATACAGTGTTGAAATTTAAACGGAGGCGCGATATTCTAAGGTCCATAAATGAATGGCTTTCATTAGTTTTTGACTCTGAACTATCTGAATTTCAATCCCTCTTAAAAACGTTCTCCTCTTGGAGCGACGAAATTATTAATGCCTTAACCTTACCATATTCAAACGGCTTTACCGAGGGTTGCAACAACAAAATTAAAGTTTTAAAACGTTGCTCTTTTGGGATACGGAACTTCCACTACTTCCGAAACCGGATTTTATTCATCAATGCAAGAAAAGGACACGCAACAGTTATGTCGCATGTCCTTCCTCAAAGTGCATAGACTCTTTAGCGCCCCAAAATTTGACAAAGAGCCATTAAATATCATTCACATTGTTTCACGTGAAAAAAAACGATTCGTCACCTTAATAACGAATCGTTTTTTGTCATTCAATTAAAATAAGTTTAGTAAATTTAACAAAGGATTTCTATTACACGTGGTCAATCAGATATAAAACAGTCTGTATGTCATTAAGTGGCATAATATGAACACCTTGAGCTACTTTCTTTATGGCCAGCAATGTTTCCAAGGCGATTTCAAGTCCTGCCTCTTTGCCGCCTTTTTCCATACGGTCTAATATATCTTCCGTCAATGAAATTCCCGGCACCTTCGTATGAAGGTATGTGGCCATTTTAAAACTTTTCAAAGGAATGAGCCCTAACATAACCGGAATTCCTAAAGGAGCTACCATATCAATAAAACGTTTAGCCTTTTCTAAATCATAAATCGGTTGCGTCTGAATAAAATTAGCACCCGCTTCTACCTTGCGAATTATTTAGCTTTTCCTCTTCCAAGTCATCAGCCCCCGGATTACCGGTTGTGCCAATGTAAAATTTGTTGGCACTTCAAGTTCATTACCGGCCAAGTCAAAACCGCTATTTAAAGTGTGAGCTATTTTCAACAAGCCCATAGAATCCACTTCAAAAATAGGTTTTGCATCAGGATGATCCCCTCTCGAAGGTTCATCACCGGTTAAGGTTAAAATATTATTAACGCCCAAAGCAGCGGCCCCTAAGAGTTCTGCCTGCAAGCCTAAAATATTTCTGTCGCGACAGGTCAGATGGAATATGGTATCAATCTGTGCCGATATTTAATTAAATGAGCCAAAGCAATCGGACTCATGCGAAGTTTGGCCATCGGGCAATCAGCAATATTAATAGCATCCACTTTATCTAAAAGTTGTGCCGCTTCCTTAAAAAGTTTTATTTGCCGAAGCACTTTTCGGCGGGTCCAATTCAACCGTAATGGTAAATTGTCCGGCTTTATGTTTTTCACGTAATGATGTAACCATCTAAATCCCCAACTCTCTCTTATAATTAAGTATTTTTTACCAGTCGAATATAATGCCGGGCATTCTCATACTATCCTCGGCATATTTAACGATAGCTGATAATAAGTAAAGAAATTATCAGTCGTCTCCAAGCAGTTTTTTTAACAATATTAAACGGCCGTAATCCCATCTTTAGCATACGAATCAGCCCCTGCCTTATCAGCATATTCCTGCGTAAGTACGGCACCGCCCACAAGAACCTTAGCCGGTAAACCTGCTTCGCGAATAGCTTCAATCGTCACGTCAATCATAGGCATCGTTGTTGTCATAAGTGAACAAATCCCTACGACCGTAGCATTTTCACGTTTAACGGCCGCTACAATTTCTTCCGGATCCACGTCTTTCCCCAAATCAACTACACGGTAACCGTTATTTTCGAGTAAAGCTGCTACGATATTTTTTCCTAAATCGTGAATATCACCTTTAACGGTCGCCACTATAACCGTATCTCGAGTTATGCCGCCGGAGTCCGGTAACACACGTTTAATGGTTTGGAAAGCACCTTGCATAGCTTCGGCAGCCAACATTACCTGTGGTAAAAAGACTTTACCGGCGCCGAATTTTTCCCCCACCACATTCATCGCTTCCGACAAGGCATGTTTTGTTATTTTCAAAGGATCAACACCATCAGCCAACGCCTTTTCTACTAATTCAATAACTAATTCTTTTTCCCCTTGTTCAACAGCATGCTGAATATTTTCTAAAGGATCATCACTGTTAAAAGAAACCGTGGCCACTTTTTTAGAAGCAGAACTTGTAACTGTACCTTCTTCGTCCAAGCCGTAATCGGCAATAAATTCAGCCGCGGCCGGATCAAAACCGAGTAATGTTCGTGCTGCCACAAAGGCTTTTTTTACAGTCGCATTTAAAGGATTAAGAATTGGTGCTGTCAAACCATGAGATACAGCCATTGTTAAAATTGAACTGTTTAAATATGGTCGTTGCGGCAAACAAAGGACACATTGGATAAGCCCATAACCGTTGGAAAGCCGAATGTTTCTTTATACATCGCCAAGGTGCGAAGTGTTTGTACCGCACTGTCCTGACCACTTGCCAAAGTTAATACAAGCGGATCTAATAATAAATCCTGACTACGAAGACCATTCTCATAGGCGGCAAGTACAATTTCTTTAGCCAATTCCACTCTTTGTTCCGCCGTAGCCGGCAAATCACCACGGCCCAATGGTAAACATAAAAGGGTGGCCCCATAGCGTTTTGCTAAAGGCAATACTTGGGCCAATTGTTCCGGTTCCGCATTTACAGAGTTAATCAAAGGACGACCGGGATACATTTTAAGCCCGCTTCCATCGCAGCCGCATCCATAGTATCAATGGAAAGGGGCACATCTACGAGCATACTGAGTTCCATAATAGCCCGTTTCATTATGGCCGCCGGATCTACATCAGGCACGCCCATATTAACATCCAATACAGCCGCACCGGCTGCCACTTGTGCCAAAGCATCACGTTTTACCATGCAAAGCTGCCCTCTTTAATTTCTTTGGCCAATACTTTACGACCGGTCGGATTAATACGTTCACCGATAATAATCGGCTTTTCCGTATGCCCCACTTTAACAAAACCGGTACGACTGGTAAAGGCCGTAAACGGTGCAATTTCAGGTCGTTCTTTAGGTGTATGATTACCGGCCGCTTCAGCGATGGCTTTAATATGTAAAGGTGTACTGCCACAACAAGCACCCACATAGGTTGCCCCTGCATCAAGTAAGGCCGGTACATAAGAACCCATTTCTTCCGGCGATAAAGGGAATACCGTTTCCCGACCAACCAGCATCGGCATACCCGCATTTGGCTGAGCACTAATCGGCAAGTTAGTAACCGAAGCTAAGCGTTCAACTAACGGTATAAGCTGTTCCGGTCCTAAAGAACAATTAATACCTACCACATCGGCTCCCATGGCATCCATTAAAATAGCTGCCACTTCCGGCGGTGTCCCGGTGATAGTACGACCGTCTTCACTGAAGGAAAATTGACAAATAATCTTAACGTCCTCTTTAGTTTTATTTAATTTTTCACGAGCATCACGAGCAGCCAATAAGGCAGCACGCATTTCCTGCACATCTATAATTGTTTCAATGATTATGAAATCCACGCCCGCTTCAATTAAAGCTAAGGCTTGTTCATAATAAGTATCATAAACTTCATCAAAAGAAATCTGTCCCAACGGCTCTATGAACTGGCCGGTAGGCCCCATGGAACCGGCTACTTTAGCTGACGGTTTTACCTGGGCAATCGCCTTTTTAGCTGCCTTAACGGCGGCGGCATTAATTTCCGCCACACGATGTTCCAAACCGTAATCCGCCAATTTTAAACCACAGGCACCAAATGTATTAGTCGTTACGATATCACTGCCGTTTTTAAATAGGCCGCATGAATTCCGGTGACTACCTCCGGATGTTCCACATTAAATAATTCGGGACAGTCCCCCTCCACTAAGCCCGATTGTTGGAGCATAGTGCCCATAGCACCGTCAAATATATACATACCTATCGCCTCTCTCTGTTACTGTTAACTCATATATTATCTGTTGAAAATACTGTATCTTAGTTTACATTATATAAGCTTCCGAAATTACTATATCTTGGTTTATATTATTTAAGCTTCAGAAATTACTAAACTTTATGTATTTTCCCAACCTGTTATACTTTGCGTGATGCGCAGTTAACCTGACTGCAGGAACTGCAACCCCGTTTAATCCCCGGGCGTACATCACCGTTTTTTTCACAATCAAGAGCCCCTTTGGGAATGCAACCTATAATAGCTGTTACCGATTTGCGTGGAAACAGCAAGAATGTGTCCGTTACTTCAAGTCCTATATGACTCGTACCAATAATGGCCGCTAAATCTTTTTGCACATTCAGATTCCAATTACCGTAACCGGGACTGAATCGCCATGTCGTAGTATAACCCGCTTTAGCCGCTTCTTTCTCAATTAAGTCATTCACTTGATTCGCAACCTGTTCAACCGCCGTTGTAGCAGCCGCATCGACTAACAAGCCTAAGGTATAATTATTTTCTTTAAAAAGCTCAGCACTGCGCAGCTCTACACCTTCCCCAATGGTAACAGCCAAAACATATACTTTGTCCGCTTTTTCTAAATGTTTGCGAATCGAACTGCCTTCTACGATTAGGGGCGGATTGCTTTTTATCGTTCCCGTAGCGGCATCATAGTCATACGCTTCATAAACACCCTTCGGTTCCGCCACCAATTGTACTTCCAAACAAGCATCGGTTACATATTGTTCAGGAAAATCTGTTGCCTGGCGTAAGCCGCATATCGTATTGTTTCTGCCACATCTATCTGTGGCAAACGACCATTGTAAATAGCCATACGCCTCGCTCCTCTCATCATCTTTCGCAAATATTTTCGGCCATCTGCACTTATAATCTATATAAAAAACTATTATAGATTTTGCCTATAATCTATAATCAACAAATATGGCCAACACATAAAAATATGTTACCTTTATTACCTTTTAATGTCAATAAAAAACCCCTTGCTAAAGGCCTGTAAACATATACATATCAAATGTACTTAGTTATAGGTTAAACCTTTAACAAGGGGGAATTTTATTCATATCTTACCGATTTTATACATGCAGTAAGAACTTTATCTTATCAATATTAAGTTTTTAAACTAAAGGCTTAGTCTTAATATCCTTTGGCTTACGGGGATATAACTTAGGTGTTACACCTGTTTTCTTAATATAAATAATAGCCCGCTTATCATCGAGCGTTGGCAATTGTACCGGTTTTACCTGTTCAATGCTTCCTTTTAAAATCTTCAACGCTTTCGACGCTTCGGCCATTTCTTCCTCATAGGCGGCGCCTTTTAAAGCTACCATATACCCATTTTGTTTTACATACGGCAAAGCCCATTCGAGCAGTACCGGCAAGCGCGCCACCGCCCGACTGGTCACGAGATCGTACGCTTCACGATGCGCCGAATCATGGCTTATATCTTCCGCTCGACCATGTAATGTTGTTACCTTATGTAATCCCAATTTTGATATAACATCACTAAGAAAATTAAGTCGTTTTTGCAAGGAATCAAATAGCACAATTTCTAAATCAGGGCGCATAATAGCGAGCGGTATACCGGGGAAACCGGCACCTGTTCCCAAATCAAGAAGTTTTGCACCTTCTTTGAAAATAAGATCCTTATCATCCAAAGCTGTGAGGGAGTCTACAAAATGCTTCACCGCTACTTCGTGCGGATCCGTAATGGCCGTCAAATTGAGATACTTATTGGTTTCAATAAGCATTTCATAATAGGTCGTGAATTGACTTAATTGATCGGTTGTAGCCGAGAAACCGGCCGCCTTTAATTGAATCGCCAAATTATCGGTAAAGTTCATAGCCCCTCCTACTGTTGTTGTTCACGACGATATTGTTCTAATTGGATTAATAAAACCGACACATCCGCCGGTGATACACCGGAAATACGACTGGCTTGGCCGATGGAATGAGGTTTAATAGTCTTTAATTTCTGCTTGGCTTCCAAAGAAATGCCTTTCATGGAATCATAATCCCAATCGGCAGGAATAATCTTTTCTTCCAACTTGCGAACTTTTTCTACCTGTTCCATTTGCTTTTTAACATAACCTTCGTAGGTAATCATAATGTCGATTTCTTCTTCTACATCAGGACTGTAACGTTTTAAATCAAAGGCATCAGCCACATCGCCATAGCTTAATTCATTACGCTTTACCAAATCATAGGCAGTCATACCGGTTTTAATATGAGCGGTCCCCATAGATTCCAAGAGTGCCTGCACTTCTTTGGTTGGGTTAATATTTCGTGCTCGTAAGGCTGCTACACCTTCTTCGATTAACGATTTTTTATGCAAGAAACGCTGATACCGTTCATCCGATACGAGGCCGATTTCACGACCTTTTTCAGTCAAACGAAGGTCCGCATTATCCTGACGAAGCAATAAACGATATTCACTGCGGCTCGTCATCATACGATACGGTTCCTTGGTGCCTTTCGTTACCAAGTCATCGATTAAGACACCGATGTAGGCTTCGGAACGGGACAAAATAAACGGTTCTTTACCTTGCAAATATAAAGCTGCATTAATACCGGCCATGAGACCTTGAGCGGCCGCTTCTTCATAACCGGACGTACCGTTAGCCTGACCGGCGGAATACAAGCCTTTGATGTGTTTGACTTGAAGAGCCGGCGTCAATTGCAACGGATTTAAGCAATCATATTCAATGGCATAAGCAGGACGCATAATTTCTACATTTTCAAGACCCGGAATGGTGCGCAAAAATTGATACTGCACGTCGATTGGTAAGCTTGTACTCATGCCCTGTACGTACATTTCATTTGTGTGATTACCTTCCGGTTCTACAAAGAGTTGGTGACGGTTTTTATCACTGAAACGAACTACTTTATCTTCAATGGATGGGCAATAACGAGGGCCCGTACCTTCAATGATACCGGTATACATCGGTGCCCGGTTTAAGTTTCCGCGAATGATATCATGAGTTTCTTCCGTAGTATAGGTAAGCCAGCAAATCTGTTCATTGCGATCAGTCCAATCAGACATGAAAGAGAAGGCGCGGTACTTGCTGTCGCCCGGTTGTTCTACCATGTGATCCAAAGTTAAAGAACGTTTATCCACACGAGCCGGCGTACCTGTTTTAAAACGCATCAATTCAATGCCGTTTTTACGAAGCGAATCAGACAATAATTCAGCTGTACGCTGACCGTTAGGACCGCCGGTATAGGTCAATTCACCAAGAATAATTATACCTTTCAAGTAAGTACCGGTGCAAAGAATGATAGCTTTCGCTTCATATACTTCGCCCAATTCACTCAAAATACCCTTTACTTCACCATCTTCGATAAGCAGTTCATTTACCATAATCTGTTTTACATTCAGATTATCCGTATTTTCAAGGGTTTCTTTCATCAAACGCTGATAAGCCACTTTATCAGACTGAGCACGCAAGGAATGCACGGCCGGACCCTTACCCATGTTCAGCATGCGCATCTGAATGGCTGTAGCATCCGCATTAATAGCCATTTGACCGCCTAAAGCATCCAGTTCATACACCAAATGACTTTTACCCGGGCCACCTACGGCCGGATTACAAGGCATCAAAGCAATATTATCTAAATTAAGAGTTGCCATAAGCGTGCGTTGGCCCATACGGGCTGTAGCCAAGGCCGCTTCGCAACCGGCATGACCGCCACCGATGACAATGACGTCATACGTATCTACTGTATACATACTATCTCCTATCCCTCTCTCGAGGCACTATTGTTCAGTAATTTTATACCAACCTCATTTGAGGTCTGTAATTTACATTATAAGCAAATTCAGTTGTCTAAGCAAAAACCTATATGACAACCAAGAAATTACCAAAAGTTTTACTTAAACAAAATAGTCAAATTTTGAAATTTACACTATTTTATTTACCTAATTATTTACCTAAGCAAAAACGACTGAATAATTCATCTACTAAGGATTCGCGCAAACTGTCCCCCGTAATATCCCCCAGTTGCTCCCAAGCAGTGCGTACATCAGTAACGATAAAATCAACCGGCAAGCCGGACTCAATATTATTCAAAGACTGTTCAATCTGCGATTTAGCCTGCTCCATCAAAGTAATATGGCGCACATTGCTAAGCATAGCGGATGATTCATTTTGAACCGTACCGCCATATACCAATTCTTTAACAGCATCAGCCAACACATCCATGCCTTCACCGTTAGCAGCACTAATCGGTGCAATAGCGGCAAATTGACCGTATTGAGCCACCGTATCGGCCGTAATGACCGCGCCCTTATCGGCTTTATTGAGGAATACGATGGTATTTTTATGAGAAGCTTCACGTAAAATGGCTTCTTCCTCCGCCGTCATAGGCTCCGATGCATCAATAACGCACACTACGATTTGAGCTTTATCCAAATACTCTTTAGCTCGATCTACACCGAGTTTTTCCACGATATCATCGGTCTCACGAATGCCGGCTGTATCAATCAAACGAACCGGAATTCCCTCAATAGTAATAGCTTCTTCAATGCTGTCACGGGTGGTACCCGGAATATCCGTAACAATAGCACGATTTTCACGCAAAAGAGCATTCATAAGGCTCGACTTACCTGCATTCGGACGTCCCACAATAGCCGTCATAATGCCATCACGCAACAAGCGCCCACGGTTAGCCGTAGCCAATAATTGATTGATTTTAGCTAAAATAGGCCGCAATTTATCCGCCGTTTCATCCATCGTAAGTTCTTCAATGTCTTCTTCCGGATAATCAATAGCCACTTCCAGATGTGAAATTAACTCAATCAACTGTTCTCTAATGGTGCGAATCATACCTGCCAAAGTACCATCCAGCTGTTTTACCGCAACCGCCAAAGATTGCTCCGATTTTGCCTCTATAATATCTATAACAGCTTCCGCCTGGGTAAGGTCGATGCGGCCGTTTAAAAACGCCCGTTTCGTAAATTCACCCGGCTCGGCCAAGCGAGCCCCCTGACGAAGCAATAATTTCAAAATTTCACGCACCACGATAATCCCGCCGTGGCACTGTACTTCTATAACATCCTCCGCCGTAAACGACTTTGGACCTTTCATGATTAAAACAAGGACCTCATCAAGGATTTCATCCTGTTTCTGAGGATCTATAATATGACCATATTGAATGGTTCGATTCGGCCGTTTTTCTAAAGGTACGGTTCCCTGTGCTTTAAAAACAGAACCAACTATTTCAAAGCAACGAGTGCCACTGAACGCGAATAATGCCAACCCCGCCGATGCCGGGTGGCGTCGCAATGGCAGCAATCGTATCTTCTGTGTACATGGTGTTCTCCCTTGTGTAAAAATAAAACCCGATCATAGATCGGGTTTTATGACTCGCACATAGCTTATCGTTTATAAGCAATGACTACGTGACGATACGGTTCTTCACCTTCACTATCAGTCACAATATGTACTTCGTTTTGGAGCGTTAAATGAATAATTTTACGCTCGAATGCACTCATAGGTTCCAAGGAAATCTTTTGACGATTTCGTTTTACCTTCGAGGCAAGGCGTTTAGCCAAATTAACCAAAGTTTCTTCACGACGAGAGCGATAATTTTCTACATCCACTACGATATGACAATGGCCGGCTACTTCTTTATTAGCCACCAAGTTTGTTAAGTATTGAATAGCATCCAAGGTTTGACCATGTTTGCCGATTAAAATACCTAATTCTTCACCATGAATCTGGAATGTGATTTTCTCAGCAGTCATCATTTTTTCAATCTGAACGGATAAGCCCATTTTGCTAAACATATCTTGTAAGAACTGTTTACCTTTATCGGCAATCACCATCTGTTCTTCTTTAGAAACCGGTTCACGTTGCGGTTTTACAGCCGCTGCAACGGTAGTTGCCGCATCTTCCGCAGTCTCTTTAGCATCAGCTAATGTATCCGCAACGGTATCTTTTACATCAACCGCTACATCTTTTGCCTGCGCTTTCACATTAGCAATTTTTGCTTGTGCCGCATCAGCTGCTTCACCTAAATGTTGCTGTGCTTTATCAGCAAGTTCGGCAGCCTGTTCTTTCACTTCGCCGAATTTTTGCTGCGCCAATTCAGAAACTTCACCGGCTTTTTGTTGAGCCGCTTCCGCTACTTCATTGAATTTTTGCTGCGCTGCTTCGGCTACTTCTACAGCCGTGCTTTTAGCGTCAGCTACTTTTCCTGCACAAATTCAGAAGCTTCACTAACTGCTGTTTTTGCTTCCGCTACTTTAGTCTGTGCCGTAGCCTGTACATTGGCTGCGGCCTGTTCAGCTGCAAAAGCTACTTTTTCAGTCAACGGAGCTTCTTCAAAATATAAACGCACTAACGCATCGCGACGACCAATACCCAAGAAACCGCTGGAAGGCTGTTCCAATACTTTCGTATCGGTTACGACCTTACCGTCAGCTTTAAGCTGTTCGGTGCCTTTGGCAACGGCATCAGCAATCGTTTTTGCTGAAACTTCAATATAATCCATAATTAAGCCTCCTTATTATCGTTGCGATAGATAAAGAACTGCTGAATCATTTGGAATATGTTTGATACAACCCAGTAAATAACCAAACCGCTTGGGAAATTCAAGCTGATATAACCAATGAATAAAGGCATGAAAATCTGCATTATCTTCTGTTGGCCGGCACCAGCACCGGTAGCATCTTGCGCAGTTTGTTTGCTCATTACAAATGTAGAAAGAGCACTTAATACAGGTAAAATATACAAATGATCCGCTTCACCCAAGCTTGGCAACCATAAGAAGCTTTCATATGCAGGATCATATGGATAGCCTTGCAACGCGTAGAAAATAGCGATTAAAAACGGCATTTGCACCAATAGCGGTAAACAACCGGATAAAGGATTAACGCCTAATTCTTTATACATCTTAGCAATTTCCTGTTGCGCACGCTGTGGATCATTCTTGTATTTATTCTGAATCTCTTTCATTTTAGGCTGCAATTTCTGCATGCCCTTCATAGATTTGACCTGTTTAGCCGTCAACGGCGCCAGGATTGCCTTAATCCCGATGGTCATAATAATGATCGCTATACCATAGCTTGGGAACCCTAATGCTTCTGTAAGATTATAGCAATACGTAAGCAAGGTCCGCATAAAATCAACTAATACCTGAAAAATTTCCATTAGTTTGCTCCTATACGAGTATTAATGACGAATACAAATGGCCTTTGCGTGTCTATATACGTTATGGTATGGTCTATATTTCATCCATACAGACACTTTGACATTTCCAAATTTTGTGTTATCACGGAACCGGATCGTAGCCGCCCGGATTAAAGGGATGACAACGTAAAATGCGCCGAATTCCTAAATAACTGCCTTTAAAAGGTCCATATTTGCGTAATGCTTCCAAGGTATACGTCGAACATGAGGGATAAAATCGACAAGTTTTAGGCTTTAATGGAGAAATTCCATAGCGATAAAATTGTACCAAGCCGATGAATAGCATATTCAACAGTTTGGTTAAGAAGGTCAAACAGCGTTTCATGGATACGCCTCTTTCTAAGCTTCATTTACTTTTAAGTAATTTGCTTCTTTTTAAAAAGATACATCATTTCCTTACACGCTTGATCATAGGTGGCACTCGCCATGCGAGCCCGCCCTACAACCACAATAGCATAGCCTTCTCGGATAGCATGCTGATTAAGACGATACACTTCTTTCATAAGCCTGCGCGCCCTGTTGCGCTCCACCGCACCGCCTACCTTTTTACCGGTTACAAAACCGATCCGGGTAGCCTGCTTGGCCACGGGCATACGGTAAACTACACAGAGACGACCTACTTCATAATTGCCATGTTTATAGACAAGACGATATTCACTGTTTTTACGAATTCTTCGTTCTTTATCTAATTTAAATGTCAATTCACTCATATCATCATCCCATGCCATTATGAATAGAAAAACTTGGCAGCAGCGCCAAGTTTTTTCTCCTGCCTAAAAGCTATTATATTATGCAGATAATTTCTTTCTGCCTTTAGCACGACGTCTTTTCAAAACAAGACGGCCGCCAATAGTCTTCATACGTTCACGGAAACCATGAGTACGTTTTCTCCAAAGAGTATTTGGCTGATATGTACGTTTCATGTATAAAACACCTCCTTGAGATTGTTCTTGTAATTACTTATACCATAACAGCATAATTATAAAATATAAAGCCATGTAATGTCAATACTCACTCGATAGATTCAATCATTATTAGCCATATACTGTGGATATATAATATATACATTATACTCTTAATAACGCCAAAAAGATATCCACAACTACGATGACAATTCTTCCTATTTCTGATAAAATATAGAGGATGAAATATAAAAGGAATATCATATTGTGACTAATAAAACTAGGTTATCAACAAGATATACACAACTTATGCACTACTTATCCACAACAGAAGTGATAACAGTATAAAGTCAGTGTTTATCAGTTGTTCTAACCTATTTATTTTTTCTCTTTTTTCACAAAAAACGAAGTTATACACAGGTTAGGTATTTTTAGTTATTCACAGTATGACACCCTGGGAAGGAAATGGTATGTCAAACATCAATCTTAACGATTTTTGGAATAAAGTACGCGAAGATATTGAAGCCACATTACCAAAAGAAATTTTAGAAAGCACGATTATACGATTGCTCCCGTTACAATTGGACGAAATCAGTAAGACCCTTACATTAACCACGATGCAAACGTATATTAAGGATTTTATCGAAAACGAACCGATGATAAAAAATGCTTTTCAAAATTCCGTAAATAATGTTTGGCAGCGTTTAACCAAAAACAATTCTCCACTTACAATTATTATTACAACACCGGGCGACAAAGAGCCGGCGACCCTTCACGAAGAGGTGAAAACAACCGTTGCCCAACCGAGTGTAATGACGCCACCGGAACCAACGGCTTTTACCAATCAACCGGCAAACTATGACGATAGTCAAATCGCTTCTATGCCGCAATCACAACTGGGCAATGAATCGGGCTATGACATGAATGAGTATGAAAACGCACCGTATGAAACAGCCGCTCATGCCAATGAAACGGCAACCCATGCGCCGAATTATAGCGCCTACGATCAATTAGCCAGTCAATACGGTTTACCACCGGCCACCGGCGCCGTCACAAACACCGCTGCATACACCGAATTATGATGAGCCGGTTGTAGTTGATTCTGTACGTAAAAACGACGCCACTAAATCCGGCCCGTATATTCCAAGTACTTCACCGATGGAATCGGATAGTTTATTCCCACCGTCGGAAATACCGCAAGAAGCGGCATCTATGCAGTCTAATAGCAGTCAAACAACCTTATATAAAAATAATGAATCTATTTTTAAAATTAAATCCGGATTACACCTTTGCCACCTTTATTGCCGGCGGCTCCAGCCAAATGGCCTATGTGGCAGCACAAAATATTGCGGAAAATCCGGCCAATCGCTATAATCCGTTCTTTATTTACGGTAAATCAGGTCTCGGTAAAACTCACTTAATGCATGCTATCGGCAATGAAATTCATCGTCGTTATCCCCATTTACAAATCATGTGTATCACCAGTGAAAACTTCTTGAACCTCTTCGTTCAATCTATTCGTTACGGCCAAACCAATATGGATATATTCCGCAGCACATTCCGTAAAGTCGATGTTCTCTTGATTGATGACATTCAATTTATTCAAGAAAAACGCTACGCCGGTACGCAAATGGAATTTTTCCATACTTTTAATGCCTTAACGGACAGTAAAAAACAGATTGTCCTCACCAGTGATGTTTTACCACAAGATATGGAACAAATGGAAGATCGCTTGCGTACACGATTCAGTTCCGGCCTGGTGGTAACCATCGATCCGCCAAACTCCGAAACTTTGGAAGCCATCACGCGCTCCTATGTGGACAAACAGCGTGAATTACTGCCAAATCTTAACATTCCGAACGAAGTGATTCGTTTCTTTGGCAACACCTATTACAACCGTAGCGTTCGTGATTTACAAGGTGCCCTTACCAAATTAATCACCGCCGCTGAATTGGATAATAAACTCGATCAAATTACCGTGGAATATACGCGCTATATCCTGCGTGATCTCATTCCGGAAAGCAAAAAATCCGTATTATCCGTTGCCTATATTCAAGATTTTATTTCTGATTATTTCAAAATCAAAAAAAGAATTCTTAGTCGGTCAGAACGGAATAAGCAATACGCTCATCCGCGCCAAATCGCTATGTATCTGTGCCGTGAACTCATCAATGAAAGTTTTCCACAATTTCGCAAGCTTTTGGCAAAAGGATCACACCACAGCTCTTCATGCGTATAATAAAATCAGTGAAGACCTAGCTAAAAGTACTGATTTAAAGCGAACTATCGATGATATTATCAGTAAAATCAACGAAGATACCTAAGGATTAACGGTTGTGGATAACTCTGTGAATAAGTTGTGTATAGTTAGTGATTAACTTCCAAGTTATTGACAAGAACGACTCTAAAAGTTCATAAGTGGATAACTTTTTCCTTCTATTCACAAACTTATACCCATGTGGAAAACCTATTAAAAATGCCACTTCAAGCAGCTTATCCACTTATACACCGCCCCTACTACTAAGACTACTAATAATTAAAAACTTAATCACATCCATAATAGTAAAGGAGACAGTCCATGAAAATCCAATTTGCAAAAGATACGTTACAAAAAGCGATTAATGCCTTAGCCAAGGTTAGTCAGAACAAAACAAGTTCTAATTTACCCGGTGCTATATATATAACAACTAAAAACGGTAAAGTAGAAATGCAGGCCAATGATTATGAAATCGGTATCCGCATTACTATTGATGCTAATATTATCGAAGAAGGTACTATCGTTCTCAGCACGCGTTATTTCCAAGAATGGGTTCGTAAAACACCAACCGATACCATTACTTTAGAATCTAATGCAGAAACTAAACAATTATTATTAAGTTCTGAAAGTTCTCAATTCAATCTTATTACCATGGATCCGGATGATTTCAACTTAGTTGAACAGATTCACGATGAAAATCACATTGATGTAGACGGCGAACAATTTAAACAAATGATTGATTTAACTAATTACGCAGCTGCCAATGATGATGATCGTCCGATTTTTACCGGTGCTTTATTGGAAGGTGAAAGCACCAATTTAACTATGGTAGCTACAGATACTCACCGTATGGCCGTTAAGAAAATCAACTTAGATGCACCTATGCCGGCGGCTATGCGTATTTTGATTCCAACCAAAACATTGGCTGAAGTATCCCGTTTATTACCAACGGATCAGCCAACCGTAGTTCGCATCATTTGGAATCGTACGAATGTAGTATTCTTATTTGATACTATTTACTTATTCTCTCGTTTGATTGAAGGTCAGTATCCTGATTATGAAAAAGTAATCCCATCGCAATTCGATTCCAGTGCGATTTTAAACAGTCGCGATTTTGCCGGTGCCGTAGATCGTGTTTCCTTATTGGCTAAGGATGCGAGCTACAATGTTATTCGCTATGATTGGGATGAAAAAGAAGTTACTTTATCTACGCAAAATGCTGAAATCGGCATGGCTAAAGAAGAAGTACTTTGCGAATTTAAAGGTACGCCGTTTACTATTTCCTTTAACGGTCGTTATATTGGCGATATTTTGCGTCACAGCAGCGGCGACAGAATTCATTTATACTTAAAACAGAACGGTCCCGTTGTTATTCGCCAGGATGATAATCCAAATTATACCTATGTAGTAACGCCGGTTCGCACGAACTAAGAATAGACTGAGCTATAAGCTTATATTAATAATATATAGTTGCAGAGTTAACATCACGTTTTGTGAGGAGGCAATTATGAGTAAAACAGAACCGATTCAAGTAGAAATTTACACGCCTTACATTAAATTGGATCAATTATTAAAATTGGAACAAATTATTGGCACGGGCGGTCAAATTAAATTTTTGCTTGATGATGAGAAAATCAAAGTAAATGGCGAAGTTTGCCATGAAAAACGTAAGAAAATATACCCTGATGACTTAGTTGAAATTCAAGGTATCGGTACCTTGGTCGTTGTTAAAGAGGAGGCCGGCGAGTGAACATTCACTCCTTGGAACTCGTTAATTTCAGAAATTACGAGCATGCCAATTGGACCTTTCCGCCCCATATCATCGTTCTTCACGGACTCAATGGTGTAGGCAAGAGTAATCTCTTAGAAGCCTTGTATGTCAGCACCATCGGCCGCAGTTTTCGTACCAATGATACACAGGATTTACTGCAATTTGGTGCTACCGAAGCGGGGATTATTGTGGAATTTACGAAGCGTGATACGAAACACAAAATCAATTTGAAGCTCAGTGGCAAGGAAAAGAAAGATATTCGTCTCAACGGTAACCGAATTTTACAAAAAGAATTAGTAGGCACCTTGAATACCGTTCTTTTCAGTCCTGAAGATTTACAGCTCATAAAAGGCAGTCCCTCTTTAAGGCGTCGCTTTTTAGATATTGAAATATCGCAGACAAGTGCGTTATATTATCAGCAACTGCGCTTGTATAATAAGATTTTGCAGCAACGTAATAAAGTATTAAAAGATTCTTACGGCAAGCGAGATATTTCTTTAGCCGAATGGGATACACAGTTGGCGGAGACCGGGTCATTTATTATAAAAAAACGACTCGACAGTTTGCGTAAAATTAATCTTTTGCTGGATTTGATGAATCGTAAACTCACAGGGGGCAAAGAAAATTTAAAGCTTACCTATGAGCAACATCAAATTTCAAATGGATTTTTAACCGAACCGCAAGCGTTTTATGAGCAATTGCAGGCTAATTTACCGGTGGATCGGCATCGCATGAGTACCTCTTTTGGTCCTCATCGTGATGATTTAGGCTTCTTTTCCGGTCCTATGGATTTGAAACGATTTGGCTCGCAAGGTCAGCAACGAACGGCTATTTTATCGCTTAAATTAAGTGAATTGGAATATATCAAATCGGAAGTGGGCGAGTATCCTATATTGCTATTGGATGACGTGCTCAGTGAATTGGATAAGGAGCGGCGGCAAAATCTGTTGAATTTTATCCATAAAAAATCAAACGTTTATAACCACGACCGATTTGGAAGATGTGAAACAATTGAGTGATGTGGAACTCATTAATTGTGAAAGGCGGTGATCATGATGAGCGAAACGTTTGAGTCGAAAAACGGCATACAACCGGCAGTCTCCGAGGCAAGACTGAGGCCGCTGCGGGGACGATGTGAACAGTACCGCTATATT
>ENA-OPZN01000207-OPZN01000207.1-human-gut-metagenome-genome-assembly--contig:-NODE-207-length-22684-cov-4.732899_pt1 | contig 22684 bp, 27 predicted proteins | sample MGYA00242483_ERZ504503 | MGnify/ENA primary metagenome ERZ504503 (study PRJEB26092, sample SAMD00036285) | human gut metagenome | host: Homo sapiens | study: EMG produced TPA metagenomics assembly of... | reverse complement strand
CACCCCTCATCAAACCCTCCCGGGTACCCAACCACCACGACAGGCAATCAGGCGAGGAATGAACTGGCAATCATTGACTATAAAGAAGTAGTACAAACACGCTCTTGAGTTCTCAAACCACCACCACACCAGCCAGACGGGAAACCAACCAGAGGAAGGAACCCGCCGCGCTGAGCGGCAACAGGTGAATAACTTACACGCATGTCCGGATTCACGCAAATCAGGCGCACGAAGATAAGCCCAAATCGTTGAAACGACAGGCTTCGCTCGGCGTGTCGCAAACAGCCTATTTGCGCTGTTCTGATATCAGAATAATCCGTTTTGCATTGCCGATGCGTAACAAATTCATGTGTTCACCGGCGTGTTGCAAGAATTCGATTGCGTGACCATCCAGGTTCACCTTCTCGCAACCGGTCATCGCATATGCAAAAAGGGACTTCCCTTTACGGGAAGTCCCTTTCAGTAGCTATTGAAGCTCGCTAGCCTCAGGCCAGGGTGTTCGGGTCAACCGGAACGCCCGGGTTCATCGTGGAGGTGATGGTTGCCTTGGTCAGGTAACGGCCCTTCACGGTGGACGGCTTCAGACGCTTGACTTCGTCGGCCACAGCCTTGAAGTTCTCGTCCAGAGCGGACTCATCGAAGCTCATCTTGCCGATGAGGAAGCTCAGGTTGCCGTTCTTGTCGACACGGAACTCGATCTTGCCGCCCTTGATGTCCTTGACAGCCTTGGTGACATCCATGGTCACGGTGCCGGTCTTGGGGTTCGGCATCAGGCCACGCGGACCGAGCACACGGCCCAGACGGCCGACCTTGCCCATCATGTCCGGAGTAGCAACCACGGCGTCGAAGTCGAGGAAGCCGCCCTGAACCTTTGCGATCAGGTCGTCATCACCGACGATGTCGGCGCCAGCCTCGGTAGCCTCGGTGGCCTTCGGGCCACGGGCGAACACGAGGACCTTGGCGGTCTTACCAGTGCCGTGAGGCAGGTTGACGGTACCACGCACGAGCTGGTCGGCCTTACGCGGGTCAACGCTCAGACGGAACACAGCCTCGACGGTCTGGTCGAAGTTGTAGGAGGGCATGCTCTTGAGCAGAGCGATGGCCTCGTTGGCGGTGTAGAGGTTGTTGCGATCGACGCGCTCAGCGGCTTCGCGGTACTTCTTGGAACGCTTTACCATCTGTCCTTCTCCTTATCAGTCCGTAACCGTGATGCCCATCGAGCGAGCGGTGCCCTCGATGATCTTCATGCCGGCCTCGATATCGCGAGCAGACAGATCTTCCATCTTGATCTCGGCGATTTCGCGAACCTGCGCCTTGGTGACAGAGCCGACCTTGTGGGTCAGCGGGTTCTCGGTGCCCTTCTCAACGCCAGCGGCCTTCTTCAGCAGAGCTGCAGCCGGCGGGGTCTTGAGCACGAAGGTGAAGGAACGATCTTCGTAAACGGTGATCTCGACAGGGATGACCTGACCCATCTTGTCCTGCGTCTGGGCATTGTATGCCTTGCAGAAGTCCATGATGTTCACGCCATGCGAACCCAGAGCCGGGCCCAGCGGCGGGGCCGGGTTGGCCTTGCCAGCCTGGATCTGGAGCTTGATCAGCGCCGAGACTTTCTTCTTGGGAGCCATATTATGGTTCTTCTTTCTATAACGCGGTTCGAATGGTCGCCGTCCTCAGGTTCGGCTGTCTGCCATCATGCTCGGTCTTGACTCATTATTTATCCGTGCATGCTGCAGGCAATCGGCCTGTGGTCGGTCTCCTCCCGCAACTTATATTGCTGTGCTGTGCTAGCGAGTCTCCTCTCCAGACACAAGCTTTCCTATTATGCAAATCCACCCGGACAACACAAAAAGCCCGACCACGATGGTCGGGCTCTGCAAAGTTTGGGAGTTAATCTAGCTTCTGAACCTGGTGGAAGCCAAGCTCCACCGGCGTATCACGGCCGAAGATGGACACGAGCACGGTGAGCTTCTGAGTGGTGGGCTCCACGTCGGAAACAACGGCGGCCATGGTGGCGAAAGGCCCATCGGTGACGGTGACCTGATCGCCAACGGCGTAGGAGACTTCGACCTTGCGCTTCTTGGCGGCGGCGGGCTTGTCGCCGGCGGCCTTGAGTGCCTCGGAAGCAATCATCGGAGCCATCATCGCCACGACTTCCTTGCGGGAGAGCGGCGCCGGATCCTTGGTCGGGCCAACGAAGCCGGTCACGCCTTCGGTCTCACGAACGATACGGCGGGCGTTCTCATCCGGCCACATACGAATCAGCACGTAGCCAGGAACACGCACGCGGGTGATGACCTTCTTGCCCTTCTCGGTGTGCTTCTCGACTTCTTCCATCGGCACCTCGACCTGGAAGATCTGGTCTTCCATGCCGAAGGAGGCGACGCGGGACTCGATGTTGGTCTTCACGCGCTTCTCGTAGCCGGAGTAGGTGTGCAGCACGTACCACTTGCCATCAAGGGAACGCAGGGACTTGGAGAATTCGTCAACGGCCTGCTGACCGGCATCGGTCTCCTCGGCCTGCTCGGATTCGTTGACTTCTTCCTCGTCCTCATCCAGAGAAACGGTCTCGGTCTGAGTGGAAGCAACGGGAGCGGATTCAGTCGCCGCCGGAGCGTCGGACTCAACATCTGCATTGTCGACGGATGCGTCAGATTCTGCGGAAAGGTCAGCGACCGGTTCGACCGGGGCAGCTGCCTCATCGGCAGCAGCTTCGGAAGCCTCGACAACAGGCTCCTCAGCCGGGACGGCGTCGAGGTTCTCGAGATTCAGTTCATCACTCATGCGTTGTTATTCACCTTAGGTTGTGCGGATCAGCCGAACACCCACAGCGTGGCCTTGCTTAGACCGAAGTCCATGCCAGTCACGAGGGCCATCAGCAGCAGCACGAAGATGAATACGGCCAGAGACCAGAAGAACAGTTCCTTGGCGGTAGGGGTCACGACCTTGCGAAGCTCGTCGATGATCTGCTTGATGAACAGACCGATACGCATGAAGACATTCGGCTTGACTGCCTTTTCACTCTTGCTCGTCTTAGCCATTCCGTACCTCGCGTCAGCTGCTTGATTATTAGAAACTTGGCAGGGAAGGCGGGACTCGAACCCACAACCTACGGTTTTGGAGACCGTTGCGCTACCAATTGCGCCACTTCCCTAGGTGAAAATCCACCTCGGCGTGCGTTCCGTAGAGAACGCTTCGCCACGGCGAAACCGCCAAGTCGTTATAGTAACGGCTCCGGTGGATTATCGCAAATCGCGTGTCGCGCGCGTAGCACGCGACTCTTCTCAGTTAGCCCATTCCTTGAATCGACGCATGCCTTCGGCTAGGTCTTCGTCGGCCAGTGCGTAGGAGAAACGCAGGTAACCGGGAGCACCAAAGGCCTCGCCGGGGACGGCGGCCACGTGGGCCTCATCCAACAGTGCAGCGGCAAAGTCAGCGGACGTATCGGACACTGTGCCCTTGGGACCCAGCGGCTTGCCAAGCAAAGCGGCGATGTCCGCAAAAGCGTAGAACGCGCCGGTCGGAGTCGGGCAGTTGACGCCCTCGATATCGTTCAAGGCGGTCACAATCGCACGGCGGCGCGCGTCGAAGGCCTTACGCATCTCGTGCACCTCATCCAGCGGGCCGGCCACAGCAGCCAAAGCAGCACGCTGGGAGATGTTGGCCACATTGGAGGTCATATGCCCTGCAGCTTGGTGGTGGCCTTGGCCACCTCAAGCGGAGCGACCATCCAGCCGACACGCCAGCCCGGCATCGCATAGGTCTTGGCCACGCCGTTCAGCACCAGCAACTGCCCGCGGCATTCCGGCACGGCGGCACCGATGTAGGTGGTGTGCGCATCGTCATAGTTCAGGTGCTCGTAGATCTCGTCGGAGATAACCCAAATGTGGTGCTCGACGGCCCAACGACCGATCGCTTCCACGGTTTCCGGCTTCCAGACGGCTCCGGTCGGGTTGTTCGGGGAGTTGACGATGATTGCCTTCGTATGCTCGGTACGGGCCGCTTCCAGCGCCTCAAGCGAGGGCTCGAAGTTCACGTCGGCACCGGCGAATACTTCGACCGGCACACCACCGGCAAGCTTCACAGCCTCGGGGTAGCTGGTCCAGTACGGAGCGGGAATGATGACCTCATCGCCATCGTTGAGCAAGATCTGGAAGGATTCATACACGGCCTGCTTGCCGCCGTTGGTCACCACGACCTGATCGGCATTGACCTCATAGCCGGAATCGCGCAGCATCTTAGCCGCAATCGCTTCGCGCAGCTCGGGCAGGCCCGGCGTAGGCGTGTACTTGTAATTCTTCGGGTCAAGGCAGGCATCTGCCGCAGCCTTGACCACGTTTGCGGGGGTCGGGAAATTCGGTTCACCTGCGCCGAAGCCGACAACGTCAAGTCCGGCGGCCTTCATGGCCTTGGCCTTGGAATCGACGGCGAGCGTAGCGCTCGGTGCCACAGTGTTGATACGGTCGGAAAGAGTCTGCCATTGCGCCATAGTCATGGCTCCCATGCTAAACCTACAGCACGAAAAATCGCCAGAGCCGCACTATGGTGATGGAATCTGTCGTGTGACAGATTCCATCAGTCACACGAGCACGAGATTGTCGCGATGAACCAGTGGGTGGGCGTACTGGGGGCCGAGGAAACGCTTGAGTTGGGCGGTGTTACGCCCGAGCATCTGCGGAATTTCTTCGGAATCGAAGCCGGCGAGGCCTCGGCCCAGGTGTTCACCGCTTTCGGCATCGATCCAGACCGGATCGCCGGCGGAAAAATCGCCATGTACTTCGAGCGCGCCGGCCGCCAGCAGCGAGGCACGCCCGCCGCGAATCGCCTGGCCGGCACCCGCATCGACCACAATCGTGCCGCGCGGGTCGGCGGCGAAGCCGATCCACAGACGGCGTGAGGAGCCGCGGGCCTTAACCGGTGCGAACACGGTGCCCACCGGATCGCCCATCATCGCAGGGCCCGCGTTCGAGGCGCAGGTGAGTACCGTGGGGATGCCCGAGACGGCCGCCACGCGCGCGGCCTCGAGTTTGGTGACCATGCCGCCGGTGCCGACCTTGGAGCCGGAGCCGGAGACTTGGATGTCGCCCAGCGCATCAATCACGTTGGGCACATATTCCACACGGCGGGAGCCGGGCTGCGAGGGCGGCGCAGTGTACAGCGCGTCCACGTCGGTCAGTAGCACCAAGGCTTCGGCCCGCACCAGGTTGGCCACCAACGCGGAGAGTCGATCGTTGTCGCCGAAGCGAATCTCGTTCGAGGCCAACGAATCGTTTTCGTTGATGATCGGCACCACGCCGAGGTCAAGCAGACGGTCCAGCGTGCGTTCCACATTGCGGTACTGGGTGGCACGAATCGTATCTTCGGCAGTGATCAGAATCTGGCCGACGCGAATACCGAATCGACCGAACGCAGTCTCGTAGCGGGCCATCAGTAGCCCTTGGCCGACGGCTGCGGTGGCCTGCTGAGTGGCCACGTCCACCGGCCGCGAGTCAAAGCCCAGAGGCCCGAAACCGGCGGCGATAGCACCGGACCGAGACCAGCACCACACGTCCGCCCATCAATCGGACCTGAGCCAAGGCCGCGGCCAACGCGTCGAGCTTGTCCGGGTCGAGGTGACCGCTCGGCTGGGTCAGCGAGCTGGAGCCGACTTTCACGACAATGGTTCCGGCTGCGGCGATCATGCGCCGCACCTCGGCCTGACTCGGAGTGCTCATTTATTCCTCGGTTTCACCATCTTCGCTGGACTCACCGTGGCCGAACAGGCTGGTTTCGTCATGGCGATCGTCGTCAACGGTCGGGTCGGCCCAGTGGCCGGCCTTGCGTTCGGCCATCATCGCGTCGCGCACGGCGGCACGGGCGTCCATCATCTCGTGGTATTGGGCACGACGTTCGGCGTTGGAGCGGCGGTGCGTGCGCGGGTCCAGCTCTTCGAGACGCAGATCCTTGCCTCGGGCACCGAGGTTGGAGCCGTCGAGCATTTCGGCACCAGCGGAGATGGTCGGATCCCAATCGAATTCGACCATACGGGCACCACGACCGATGCGCACTTCGTCGCCGGGGTGAGCACCCTTGCGGCGCAGCTCGTCCTCCACGCCCAGCTTGGCCAAGCGGTCAGCCAGGTAGCCCACGGCCTCGTCGTTGTCGAAGTTGGTCTGCATGACCCAGCGCTCCGGCTTGACGCCACGCACCTCGAAGAACACTTCGCCATTGCCGAGTTCGCGGCGCTCGACCGTGAACTCAAGCGCACTGCCGCCCTCGTCAGCACGACGCGGACGGCGGCCCTTGGTCTCCAATGGCTTGATGACCACGCGAGCCTCCTCTTCGGCCTGCTCGCGGTTGGCCACTTCCTCACGCATCTCGTGCACCAGCGCAGACAACGCGAAGTTGAGCTCCTTTAGACCCTCGTGCGAGGCAGTGGAGATCTCAAAGACCTTCAGCCCGAGTTTCTCGAACTCCGGACGCACGAACTCAGCCAATTCCTTGGCTCGGGCACATCGATCTTGTTCAGAATCACGATGCGCGGGCGTTCGGGAATCGGGATGGCACCCAACGGCAGCTCGAGCTTGTCGGCGTAGAGCGCCAACTCGTTTTCCAGCGCGTGGTAGTCGGACATCGGGTCGCGGTCCGGTTCAAGCGTGGCGCAATCGATCACATGGGCGATGATTTCGGTACGTTCGATGTGGCGCAGGAACTCCAGTCCCAGGCCCTTGCCTTCGGAGGCGCCCGGAATCAGGCCCGGCACGTCGGCGATGGTGTATCGAGAGTCGCCGGCGATAACGACGCCGAGATTCGGCACCAGCGTGGTGAACGGGTAGTCGGCGATCTTCGGCTTGGCGGAACTCATCGCCGCAATCAGGGACGACTTTCCGGCCGAGGGGAAACCGACCAACGCCACGTCGGCGATGGACTTCAATTCCAAAATCACGTCGCGCTCTTCACCGAGTTCGCCGAGCAGGGCGAAGCCGGGGGCGCGGCGGGTCTTGTTAGCCAGGGCGATGTTGCCGAGGCCGCCGGCACCGCCTTGGGCGACGACGCAGCGGTCGCCCTCGTGGCGCAGGTCGGCGAGCTGTGCGCCGGGATGCTTGGCTTTGCCCTGTTCGCCGCGCGCCTCAAAGACGACGGTGCCGCAGGGCACGGGCAGAATCAGGTCCTCGCCCTTGGAGCCGTCCTTATTGTCGCCCAAACCCATGGTGCCGCTGCCGGCGACACGATGCGGCATGAAACGATAGTCGAGCAGGCTGGTGGCATTACGGTCGGCCACGAACACCACGGAACCACCGTCGCCGCCATTGCCGCCGTTCGGGCCGGCCAACGGCTTGTATTTCTCACGACGGATGCCGGCCGAACCGTTGCCCCCATCGCCGCCCTTGACATGGACGGTTACTCGATCCACAAAATCACTCATATTGATTACCTTACAAAAAAGCCGCGTCCTTACGGGCGCGGCTTGAAAAAAGCTTGACGCTATATCGCTCAGGCGATGACGTCGACAACCTTGCGGTCGCGACGCACACCGAACTTCACGGAACCATCGGTGAGGGCGAACAGCGTGTGATCCTTGCCCATGCCGACGTTGTGGCCCGGGTGGAAGTTGGTGCCACGCTGGCGAACGATGATGTTGCCGGCCACGACGCTTCGCCGCCGAACTTCTTCACGCCGAGGTATTGCGGGTTAGAATCGCGACCGTTGCGAGAGCTGGACGCACCCTTCTTATGTGCCATGATTCATGGTCCTTTCTATAACTCAGGCAATCGCCGTGATCTTGACGATAGTCAGCTTCTGGCGATGACCCTTACGGCGAGCAACACCAGTCTTGTTCTTGTACTTCTGGATGCTAATCTTCGGGCCCTTGGCTTCGTCGTTCACAACCTCAGCCTTGACGGACACCTTGGCCAGATCGGCGGCGGCAAGGGTGACCTTGTCACCATCGACAACGAGGGAGACCGGGAATTCCACGGTATCGCCCTTCTTAGCGTCGAGACGGTTCACGAGGATGACGTCGCCAACCTCGACCTTTTCCTGATGGCCACCGGCCTTCACAATCGCGTACATTATCGTTCCTTTTATGTTTTGGAAAGCTACCTTGCCTAACACGCACCGAGCTTGCGGTCAGACACCGAATTTCGAATCTACACCACCATGCGGACTAAATCAAATGATTTTTGCCCGCGTGTCAAGCACGACACACCTGTTACTCTTCCGCTTACTCTTCCGCCGTGTTGTTGGCAGCGACGGCAGCGGCGGCAATCTGAGCCAGTTTGGCTTTGACGTCGGCGCTGGAACCAGCCGGTTCGGGAGCGGGAGCGGTGCCGCGACCGTGCTTGTTGGTTTTGACGAACGGGTCGCCACCGCGAAGCGCGTAGGGATCGTCGTAGTCGGCCGAAACGGTCGGCTGATCATGCAGGATGAAACCACGGCCCTTGCAGGTCGGGCATTCCTCGGAGAACGCCTCGACCAGACCCTGGCCGATGCGCTTGCGGGTCATCTGCACCAAACCAAGCGAGGTGACTTCGGCCACCTGATGCTTGGTGCGGTCGCGTGCCAAGCATTCGACCAAGCGGCGCAGCACCAGATCGCGGTTGGCGGGCATGACCATATCCACATAGTCGATCATCACCATGCCACCGATATCGCGCAGGCGCAGCTGGCGGGCGATCTCTTCAGACGCCTCCAGGTTGCAACGCGTCACCGTCTCTTCCAAGGACTTGCCCTTGCCGATAAAGCGGCCGGTGTTCACGTCAATGGTGGTCATGGCTTCGGTGCGATCGATGACAATCGAGCCGCCGGACGGCAGGTAGACCTGACGCTCCATGCCCTTACGCAGCTGGGAGTCGATGGACCACTTGTCGAACACGTCCTTGCCTTCATGCTCGGCCGGGTCCCACTTCTCCAGCTTGTCCTTCAAGTCGGGGGCCATGGTGTCAAGGTATTCCTCGATACGGTCGTAGACCTTGTCACCTTCCACGATGAGCTTGCTGAAGTCGTCGTTGAAGATGTCGCGCACCACGCGGATGGCCACGTCGGGCTCGCCCTGCAGGAGCTTCGGGCGCTTGCCGTGCCAGAATTCCTCGCGCTTGGCGTTGATGCGCTCCCACTGGCGGACCAGTGATTCGAGATCCTTGACGATGGCGTCTTCGGATGCGCCCTCGGCTGCGGTACGGATAATCACGCCCATGTCTTTCGGGGCGATCTTGGAGACGATGTTCTTCAGACGGCTGCGTTCGCGCTCCGAAAGCTTGCGGCTCACGCCGGTCATGCCGCCGGATGGCACGAGCACCAGGAAGCGGCCGGCGAGCGTGACCTGAGAGGTCAGGCGGGCACCCTTGTGGCCGATCGGGTCCTTAGTGACCTGCACGAGCACCGGGTCGCCGGACTTGAACGCCAGCTCGATGCGGCGCGGCTGGCCTTCGAGACGAGCGGCATCCCAGTTGACCTCGCCGGCGTAGAGCACGCCGTTGCGGGCCTGGCCGATGTCCACAAATGCGGCCTCCATGCTGGGCAGCACGTTCTGCACGCGGCCAAGGTAGATGTTGCCGACGGTCTGTACTTCCTGGATGTCGGAGACGTAATGCTCGACCAGAACATTGTCTTCCACCACGGAAATCTGGGTGTGATGTTCCTTCTCACGCACCACCATCAGGCGGTCCACGTTCTCGCGGCGTGCGAGGAAGTCCTGTTCCATGAGCTGGCTCTGGCGGCTGCGCTCACGGCGGTTGTCACGGCGGCGCTGCTTCTTGGCCTCGAGACGAGTGGAGCCCTCCACATCAGTGATCTCGTCGATGTACTGCTGCTTGCGGGAGCGGCGGACCAGCGGCTGTTCGCTGTTCTGACTCTGGTCGTCGGTGCCCTCGCCGTTCTTGCCGCCACGACGGCGACGGCGACGGCGAGTAACGGTCTGCTCCTCATCGTCCTCATCGCGATCACGGTCATGATCATCGCGATCGTCACGACGGCGGGAACGCGTATCTTCGGCATCGTTCTCGGCGGTATCGTGCTCGCCGTTGGCACCGGTTTCGCCGCGTGAGCCGCGACGGCGGCGACGGCGCGAACGGGTGCGGGTGGCGTCGGATTCTTCGTCGCCCTCCTCTTCGGCAATCGGCGAGTAGGCGATATCGTCCAGCTCGAGGTCTTCCTCAATCTGCTCGACTTCGGCGGCTGCACGGCGCTCCTGGGCGTTCAGGCGGCGGGAGCGACGGGAACGGCGAGAGTCGGAAGCGTCATCGGAATCGAAATCATCATGGTCCGTGTTGGCGCTGGCATTGGCGTCACCGGCGGCAGCGTTGCGGGAAGTGTCACGAGACGCATCACGGTCGGCGGCATTGCGGCCACGATCGTCACGGTCGTCACGGCGGCGGCTGCGCGGCTGCGCGTCGTCATCATCGTGGCTGCGCGAGCGGCGGGAGCGACGCGACGGACGTTCGTCGTCGTCAACATCGTCATCACGAGTGTCAGCGGTATCGTGCGCATCCACAGCGGCGGGCAGTACCGGTTCCTGGAAGAGCAGGGACGTCATCGGCTTGCCGCGGCGCACGGCCTCGTGGCCAGAGGGCAGGGATTCGACCGCGTCGAACAGGCGCTCATCCGGGGTGTCCTCGTGCGTATCCGCAACTGCACGGCGAGAACGACGGCGAACCGGACGGTCCTCGTCATCATCATCCATATCCATAGACGCACGGCGAGAGCGGGAGCGAACCGGCCGATCCTCGTAGTCATCATCGTCGGACTGGCGGGAGCGAGAGCGGCGGCGAACCGGGCGGTCCTCGTCGTAATCGTCATCGTCCACAACCGAACGGCGGCGGGAACGTGGGGCGTCATCGTCATCGAAATCATCGGCACTGACAGTGCGGCGCGAACGACGAGGACGATCATCCTCGCTATCCGAGTCGACCACTGTGGAAACGGCGCGGCGCGTACGGCGGCGGGTTGGGCGTTCGGCGGAATCCTGGGAATCGCTGGATTCATCGGAATCGCTGGAATCGGCTGACTTGGAATCGGCCGCAGTGCCGGCATCGGGAAGCGCGGGGGCTTCGAACAGCGGGGCGCGTTCCTGCACTTGCAGTTCCAAAGAAGCGCCGGCAGCACCAGTGCCGCGGACCACGCGCCGGCCGCCACGACGACGGCGGACAGGTTCGGCGGGCTGGGAGGCGGCGGCAGGCGCAGCGTTCACGGCTGCAGCCGAATCGGCATTGGATACGGTTGAATTATCGGTTCCGTCGTTGACGAAACCTTCACGGTTGTCAGTGGGCACAATGCTCCTCGCGGCGCGCTGCATCACGACGCCTATTTCCAGGCCTATACGCTTGTCTCACACCACGCTCTCACCGTGGCCGCACGAAAACGCGCCGCGTAAAGGCAACTTCGTCTCAAGTCTGTCCTGCGGGTGGCGGACACCGGCGCTTGCGTTGTCTCATTCTCAAGAGCCGCAAGGGGATCGACGCCATCTCGCACGCTGATGGTTATGCAGAACCACCATCCTTTAGTATGCCACATATTTTGTGCGGGCGTGGCCCGGCGAGGCTGACGTTCTCTCGGCTCCCCTCCCCCGCGGTGACAGCTCCCCTCAGGGAGGGGAGCTAGAGAGGTGTCAGACCAGCCAGTCGGTAAGGATTGCGGCCATGGCGGTCAGGTCGGATTCAGGCACCTGCTCGTCGTGCTTGTGAGCCAGCAGCGGATCGCCGGCACCGAGGTTGACGGCCGGGATACCGAGCTGAGAGAAGCGTGCCACGTCGGTCCAGCCGAGCTTGGCCAGCGGGTCGCGGCCAGTGCGCTCCTTAACCAGTCGGACCAGATCCTGGGCGAGCGGGGCGTTCAGGCCCGGGCGCGCGGAGGGGCTTTCGTCCTTCATTTCGATGCCGTAGCCCTCGAACACGCCGCCGGTAGCCACATGCTCGCCATTGCCGAGTTCGGCACCGGCGTCCGCGCCCATCATCAGAGCCTTGGCCTCGGCCAACGACTTGTCCGGGGCGAAGCGGTAGTTGACGTGTACGCGGCATTCATCCGGAATGACGTTCGTGCCTTTGCCGCCGGAGATCAGCGTGGCGTTGAGGCCCTCGCGATAATCGAGCCCGTCCACGTTCACGGTGGCCGGCTCGTAGGCGTTGAGTCGGTTCAGAATGTCGGCCGCCTTGTGGATGGCGTTCTCCCCCATCCATGCACGGGCGGAGTGCGCGGCCACGCCGTGGGTTACGACGTCGAAGCGAATCGTACCGTTGCAACCGCCCTCGATGCCGCTGTTGGTGGGCTCGCCGATGATGGCGAAATCGCCGGTGATCCAATCGGGATGGGCCTCGACGACTTTGCGTAGGCCATTCTTTTCGGCGACGACTTCCTCATGGTCGTAGAAGACGTAGGTGAGGTCGACTTTCGGGGTGGTTTCCGGCGTGCGGCCGTCGAGCGTGGCGGCGAGGTAGAGCATCACCGCGTCGGAGGCCTTCATATCGGTGGCACCGCGGCCCCACAGCACGCGGTCTTCGGGATGAGCGTGGGCGATTTCTTCGCGAATCAGCGAATCGCCGGGCTCCAGCCACTTTGGTGGGAAATTGTCGATGACCGGCACAGTATCGAGGTGCCCGGCCAAGATCACACGGCTCGGCTTGCCGAAGTCGGTGCTGGCCACCACTGTGTCGCCGTGACGGCGGACGGTCAGGTGCTCTTGCTCGTTAAGGAAGGCCTCGACCTCGTCGGTGAGGGGGCCCTCGTGGTCGGACACGGAGAAGTTCTCCATGATCTGGGTGAGCAGGCTGTTCAGCTGCTCGGCAGTGGATGCGGTGCGGTTCAATTCAAGCGTCATGTGAACAGCGTACCGCGTGGGCGGCGGGCCCAGCACACTCACTACATGAGATTTTGCGGCCGAATACATTTTTATGTGCCACACTGGGGTGGCGAAAGGGAGGATTATGCCAGGTCTAATCAGCGCCATGCAAGGCTTCTGCGTTATCGGCATCGTAATCGCGGTGGGATATGTTGCCGCACGAATGCGAATCGGCGGGCCGTCCGCTCAGATGGTGCTCAACCGGTTCTCCTTCTTCGTATCGAGCCCGTGCCTGATGTTCGCGATTCTCTCCAAGGAGCCGATTTCGACATCTTCCACCCCTCGATTATCGTGGCGTTCTTCTCCGCCGTGCTGGTAGGCGTGGTGTTTTTGGTGCTCAACCGTATGTTCTTCCACCTGAATGCCCCGGACGCCACCATCGGTGCCCTGAATTCGCTGTACCTCAATTCCAATAACATCGGCCTGCCAATCGCCACCTACATTCTGGGCAATCCGGCTCTTGTGGCACCGATTCTGGTCATGCAGCAGGCCATCTTCACACCGGTGGGCCTGACAGTGCTGGACGTGACCACCAAGGGCAAGGTCTCCATCAAGGAAATCGCCAAGCAGCCACTGCATCAGCCGCTGCTTATCGGCTCGCTGCTGGGCATTGTGGTCTCTGCGATTTCCGCTAAAAGCGGCTGGTTCCCAGTGCCGAAATTCATTTTCGACCCGATCGACATGATCGGCGATTCGGCTGTGCCAATGATCCTGATGGCGTTCGGCATGTCCCTGCACGGCACCAAGCCGCTACAGCAGAAGGGCGATCGCCCGGCCATCTTCACGGTCGCGGTCCTCAAGAACATCATCATGCCAATTATCGCGTTCCTGCTCGCCTACTTCGTGATGGGCTTCCGCGGCTCCGAGCTGTACGCCTGCGTGGTACTCGCCGCTCTGCCCACCGGCCAGAACGTATACAACTACGCGGCCCGCTACAACGTGGGTCTCACCTTCGCGCGCGACGGCATTCTGATGAGCACCATGACCAGCCCGGTGTTTATCGCGATCATCGCGGCGCTGCTGTCGTGATGGGTGCGCAGAGAAGCGTTCTCAATAGTATCCGTGCGCGCAAATGCACAGATATCGTACAAACGAACATTTGCTCATCCGCATATTTGCGGTGATTTCAGCGTTTCTACGTTCGATTTGCGTATACGAAAGTACGCACAGTTGTTATTGAGAACGATTCGCTGCGCAGCTCGGCTCAGTCATCAGCCCGATAATCGGTCAGATTCAAGCTGGCCGCCACATGATTGGACGCGAACGCGCCGATGGAAACCAGCGCATAGCACAACACAAGCCCGCCGAAGAAGCTGGCCAGCGTGGCCGGTTCGGTCATCGAAGCGGCGAACAGAGGGGCCATAAGCAGCATGGAACAGCCGCCGGCCACGATCACCACGATGTTGAGCGGGGTGAGTACCTCGATGAATCGCGCACGGTTCAAGGTCTTGACATCAGTGCCCTCCAACACCAGCATGCGATATTCGCCGGCCTGATCGTACACGCTGCCGGCCTGCATCACACCGGAGCTGACCGCGGCAAGCACAGCGGCGAACACGAGCGTCAGAATGCCGCCGGTGCCGATGTCGCGAATGAACACGGTGAACGGGTCGTTGGCGTCATCGACCACGGCGGCCGATCCGAAGAATCCGCAGATCGACGTGATGCCGGCGATAAACACGGCCAACGCAATGCCGGACACATTGCGCCAGGCGCGCTTAGGGTTGTCGAGAATACGGCGCATGGCAATCATCGTGGCCGCATCCTTGGGGCGCTTGGCCTTGGCCTTGGCGCGAGCGGTGATCACCCACGTGCCGATAAGATTCACCAGCGCGAAGCACAGCAGCATGAAACCGATGATCACGCCGTACATCACCGCCTGGCCGGCCTGAGCCAGCATGGCCGGGTTCTTGAAGACGATCATGGCCACCACCACGACTACCACGAACAGCACCATACGGGTGCCTGAGGGCAATGCGGTGGCGGTGCGCGAGGTGACACCCAATGGGGTGATTGCCACGCGGCGCAAGGTGACCAGCGACGATATCAGCGCCAAGATGGCCACGCCCGCCAAGGTGATTACCAGCGCCAGCGGGCCGACCCATAGCTGTTCGAAGGTGAACCGCTGCTCCTGGAAGGGAATCAGCATGACTGCCGGCATCAGGGCGCAATAGCCGGCAATGCCGATAAGCGCGCCGATCAGCGCCTGTCCGGCGGCGTCAAGCGCGGTGAGACGCACCACCTGACCGGTGGTCGCGCCGGCCAGACGCAGGGCGGCGAGACGGGCGTCGCGGCGGGATGCGGCCAGTCGTGCGGCGGAACCGGCGAGCGCCACGAACGGCACGACGAGCAGCATGCAGGCGAATACCGCCAACGCCACATAGGCGGTGGAGAATTGGGCCAGGCTCGTCGGGTCGCTGATCTGCCGTTTCCACGCGGCCACCGTATCGGGCCGCAGGCACCGAAGTCGAACGCGCAGGCGACGGTATGATCGGCCGAAGCCCGCCAGATGAAACGTGTACGCCGCCGAGCACGGTGAGGAAGATGGTGGCGTTGTAAATTTTGTCAAAGGATATCTTTTCGATTTTAATTTTTGAAAGAAATCTTGTAAATTGATAGCTTCATTGGCAGTTTTTAACAATTTATATTCTAATCCTTCGCGAATACCATAAATTTTTTGTTAATTCATCAAGTTTTAGCTAGTCGTAATTTACTGATTAAATTGGTAAACAGATAATCTAAATGAGGTAAATCTTGTGTTTGGTGAATTTCTTGCAAAAGAAAATAAGTTTCATCTGGTACAACTTGTTTAAGCTTGGAAAAGTTGCTATTATTTGTATATAAAGAATGGCGAATGGCTGTACCACTAGCAAAATTTTCTTGATAATTCAAGTCATTATGTTCTGTTTTCATGCGTTGAATAATATTTACGGTTAAAGGCTTTTCTAAATTTAAATTAGCTTTTAAATATTCAATGCCTAAAATAAGTATTAGGAGCTTTTAAAATATTTTCAGAAATATTGGTGAGATTACTTAAGACTTCACTAGTTACAGCAGCATATGATTGACCATCAGCAAGTTTATTTTTTAACATTTGTTGAAATTTTTCACTTTGAGAAGTTTGAGCAATAAATGTTAACTCTTTTTCATTAGTGTATTCGCTACCAAAACAAATAGTATCTACACAGTGTAATTTATGCAGTAAATCAATGCCACCTTTGGCAAAATATTGGGCGCTACGAACGGCAAAATACAAAGGGGAAGCTCAATGACTAAATCAATGCCATTAGCTACAGCAAGTTTAGCTCTTTGCCATTTATCAACTAAAGGTAATTTCTCCACGTTGCGTGAAATTACCACTCATAACAGCGATGAAATAGCTGTCAGGAAAATTTTCTTTATGTTTTTGAATGAGATATTTATGACCATTATGAAATGGATTATATTCACTAATAATTCCAGTTATTGACATTTTTAATTCACTTTCTTTGATTTTTATTTTATAATTTTTTAGCGATAAAAAATATTTTAGCATAGAAGTAAAATTTTTCCTAAAAATTTTACTTGGATTGTTTGACAAAATATATAGCTACGGCTATAATGAATTGAGGTTGATTGCAATGATGAAAATAAATGTATCGGAAATAGCTGAACAAATTGGTCATGAAAAGGCTTTTAGTTTTGATGCAAAACCCGAAGACATTGGGCCACTTTTAGATGATTGTAAATTAGAAGGTCCCATCATGGTCAAAGGAACCGCAACTAATACTGGTACTTGTTTTCGCTTAGAGGGAAAGATTTTTTGCACTATTTCAGAGATTTGTGATAGATGTTTAGAATATTTCCAGACAAAAAGTGAATATTCTTTTGCGGAAGAATATACAAGAGATGAAGAATTTGCAAAAATTAAAGAGATAAATCATTTTGACGGCGATATTATTAATATCGGCGATTTAGTGCGTGATATTATAATTTCTGCTCAGCCGACAAAACATTTATGTTCCAAAGATTGCAAAGGATTATGTAGTGTATGCGGTGCTAATTTGAATAAAACCGAATGCGGTTGCAATAGGGAAAGTATTGACCCAAGACTTGCAGCTTTGCAGGATTTATTGAAAAAATAGGTAAAAGCAATTTAGCTTGAAGAACCTTTAGTTATTTAAGGAGGTGTGTAGTAAATGGCAGTACCTAAGCGTAAAATGTCAAAAGCTCGTCGTGACAGACGTCGTGCTAACTGGAAATTAGAAGCTCCTGGTTATGTTGCATGCCCTCAGTGTCATGAACCAAAAATGCCTCATCATGTTTGCACTGAATGTGGTTATTATGATGGTAAAGAAGTTATCGCTTCTGCAGAATAATTTTCTGGAGCGAATTAGTATGCTCCCTTTATAGATATAGTGATATTAAATTTCTCTATCTATAAAGGGAGCATATTTTATTTTATAGTAAAAATAAATGTATTTTTGAGTTGGATTTTATCTTGTATAGTCAATTAGTTAAGGGAAATTATACTTGCCAATTAGAAAAAAAGTTTGTATAATAACCAATTGTAACTGATTATATTATCTGGTACTAAAAGTTGGTGTGAAGGATGACACGTGAAAAAAAGCGAATAAGACAAAGTCTATTAATAGATTATGTGAAATCCAAACCCTTCTTTACGGATGAGGAATTGGCAAAACTTTTGAATGTTAGTATACAGACTATTAGGTTAGACCGTTTAGAGCTAGGTATACCAGAGCTTAGAGAGCGAGTAAAACAATTAGCTGAAGCTACGCAGAAAAAAGTTAAATCTATTAGTAGTAGTGAAGTTTCTGGGGAACTATTAGAATTAGAATTGGGAAAATCAGGCATTTCGCTAATGAATATCACTGAAGATATGGTTTTTGAAAAAACTAAAATAGCAAAAGGTGCATATATGTTTGCACAGGCAAATTCATTAGCATTAGCATTGATTGATGCTCCCATGGCGGTAACAGGTGTTGCTAATATAAAATATAAAGCTCCAGTTCGTGTTGGCGATAAATTAATCGCTAAAGCAGAGTTAAAACACAAACGAGGAAATAAATTCTTTGTTTGGGTGAAAATTAAAAATGTTACAGAAGAAGTTTTTAGAGCAAAATTTATTCTTGTTTCATTAGAAGATAATGGAGGATCCGAGGTATGAAAATTGCAGTAGATGCTATGGGCGGAGATTTTGCACCTAAAGAAATTGTAGCAGGTGCAATACTTGCAGCTAAACGCTATGATTGTGAAATTGTACTAGTCGGTGATCAAACTCAAATTCAAAAAGAGTTAGATAAAAATTATCCAGAATGGAGAAAAAGTACCATCTCCATTCATCATGCTAGTGATGTAGTGGGCATGGGTGAACACCCTGGAGTAGCAGTGCGTAGAAAAAAAGATTCTTCTATCGTTGTAGCTACTCGTTTAGTAAAAGAAGGCAAATGTGATGCTGTATTATCTGCAGGCAATACAGGTGCAGCAGCAGCATCAGCGTTATTTATTTTAGGCAGAATAAAGGGAATTGATAGACCTTCAATTGCTACACCTATACCTACAGGAAAAGGTAGCGTTACTTTATTGTTAGATTCAGGTGCAAATGTAGATTGTAAACCAAAGCATCTTTGTCAAAGCGCATTGATGGGGTCAATCTATGCCAAATGTATGCTAGGATTAGAAAATCCAGCTGTAGGTTTATTAAATATTGGTGAAGAAGCAACTAAAGGCAATGAACAAGCTCAAGCGACATATCCTATGTTAAAAAGCATGAAAACTATTAATTTCAAAGGAAATGCTGAAGGTCGAGATATACCAACAGGTCAATTTGATGTGGTAGTTTGCGATGGATTTGTAGGAAATGTTGTTTTAAAATTTGCTGAAGGTTTAGCAAAAACTTTAGTTAGTTTAGCTAAAGATGCTATAAATAAAGGTGGTATATTAGCTAAATTAGGAGCATTAATGTTAATGCCTGCCTTAAAAAAATTAGGAAAAGATATAGATGTTTCTGAATATGGTGGAGCTCCTTTACTAGGAGTAAATGGTTGTTGTATAATATCTCATGGTAGTTCTAATGCAAAAGCTATTTGTAGCGCTATTAGACAAGCTAGTGAATTTGTACAAAAAGATGTAATAACTCAAATTCGAGACAATATAGACAAGGAGGAGATTTGGAGCCATGACACTGAAGTTAAATAGTGCAGGCATTATTGGAATAGGATATCATGTTCCAGAAAAAATCCTCACTAATGCAGATATTGAAAAATTAGTAGATACTAATGACGAATGGATAACAGAACGTACAGGTATCAAAGAAAGACGTATTTCTGCAAAAGATGAGCCAACATCAGAATTAGCGTATAAAGCTGCTATTAAAGCTTTAGAAGATGCGAAAGTATCTGCTGAAGAATTAGATATGATAATAGTAGCGACAATCTCTGCCGATTGTAATACCCCATCAACAGCATGTATTTTGCAAGAAAAATTGGGAGCTAAAAATGCAGCAGCCTTTGATTTATCTGCGGCATGTTCTGGTTTGTTTATGGGTCTGCAATTGCAACACAGTTTATTGAAACTGGTGTTTATAAAAAAGTATTAGTTGTAGGTGCTGAAACATTATCTAAATTTGTAAATTGGCACGACAGAAATACTTGTATCATCTTTGCTGATGGAGCAGGTGCTGCTGTATTTGGTGAAGTTGAACAAGGTTATGGTATGTTATCTTTTGATTTGGGTGCTGATGGAAGTGGCGCTACCACTATTGAAATTCCAGGTGGGGGAAGTAAACATCCAGCAGACCAAGAATCTATAGATAATCATATGCATTGCTTGCATATGAACGGAAAAGAAACATTCCGCTTTGCTGTAAAAGCAATGGGTTCTACAGTAATGAAATCTTTAGAACGTGCTGGATTACAAAAAGAAGATATTGATTATTTAATTCCGCATCAAGCAAATATTCGTATTATTGAATCTGCAGCAAAACGTTTGCATTTACCAATGGATAAAGTATTTGTAAATATAGAAAAATATGGGAATGCATCAGCGGCATCTATTCCAATTGCGATGGCTGAAGCTTATCAATCTGGAAAATTGAAAAAAGGCGAAATCATAGCTCTTTCTGGTTTTGGTGCAGGTCTTACATGGGCATCTTGCATTATGAAATGGGCTAAGGAGGACTAAACAATGTTCGAAAATAATCCTATCTGTAAATCATTAAATATTAAATATCCAATTTTTCAAGGTGGTATGGCTTGGCTTGGTACAGCTGAATTAGCAGCTGCAGTATCTAATGCTGGTGGTCTTGGAATAATTGGTGCTGGACATATGCCTCCTGATCTTTTAAGAGCTGAAATTCAAAAAGTAAAACAATGGACAGACAAACCATTTGGTGTAAATATCATGCTTATGTCTCCATTTGTTAAAGAAGTTATTCAAGTAGTGCTTGATGAACGAGTACCAGTTGTAACAACAGGGGCAGGAAATCCTGGTGAATATATACCTGCATTTAAAGAAATTGGTACTAAAGTAATACCAGTTGTTGCATCAGTCGCACTTGCAAAACGTTTTAGTTCGTACTGGCGTTGATGCACTCATTGCCGAAGGAACAGAAAGTGGCGGACATGTAGGTGAAATCACTACAATGACACTTGTGCCTCAAGTTGTAGATGCAGTAGATATCCCAGTTATTGCAGCTGGTGGTATAGCTGATGCTCGTGGCATGATGGCAGCATTTGCTCTTGGTGCTCAGGGCGTACAAATGGGGTCAAGATTTGTAGTTTCTAGTGAATGTATCGCTCACGAAATTATAAAAAATTAGTTTTACGTGCAAAAGACCGTTCTACTGTTGTAACAGGTCGTTCTACAGGGCACCCTGTACGCGTTATAGCTAATAAATTAACTCGTAAATTTGATGAATTAGAAAAAGCAAATGCACCAGTTGAAGAAATTGAAAAATTAGGTGCAGGTGGATTAAATCTTGCAGCAAGAAAAGGCGATGTAGAAATGGGGTCTGTAATGATTGGGCAGATTGCAGGTATGTTAAACGAAATAAACCTGTTCAAGAAATTATAGATGATATCGTAAATAATCTTGCTAAAGTGATGGAAAACACACAAAACATTTGCAAATAAATAATAAATTTATAAAAATAATGGCGAAAGGGTGATTACTAAATGAGTAAACTCGCATTTTTATTTCCAGGACAAGGTTCTCAAGTAGTGGGAATGGGTAAAGATTTTTATGACAAATATGATATTGCGAAAAAGTTATTTAAAGAAGCTGATGAAGCACTTGGTTACTCCATCATGGACATGTGCTTTAACGGACCAGCAGAAGATTTAAAACTTACAGCAAATACTCAACCTGCTATTTTAACTATGAGCGTTATTTGTAACGAATTATTAAAAGAAAACGGAATTGCTCCAGAAATCGTAGGCGGTCATAGTTTAGGTGAATACTCTGCACTTGTAGCAGCAGGCTCTTTAAAATTTGCAGATGCAGTATATCTTGTTCATAAACGTGGTATGTACATGCAAGAAGCTGTTCCTGTTGGTGAAGGCGGAATGGCAGCTGTAATTGGTCTTGATCGTGATAAAATTGTAGAAATTTGTGAACAAGTAAGTGCAAGCACTGCTTTAGTACAGGCTGTAAACTTCAACTGCCCAGGTCAGATTGTAATTGCAGGTACTGCTAAAGGTGTAGAAAAAGCTAGTGAAGAAATGACAAAAGCTGGTGCAAAAAAATGTGTTATTTTACCAGTTAGTGCACCATTCCATAGTAAATTAATGGAACCTGCAGCTGAAAAACTTGCTGTAGAACTTGATAAAGTTGTTGTATCTGATGCTACTATTCCAGTAGTAACAAATGTTACAGCTGAAGCTTTAACAAAAGCAGAAGATATCAAAGTAAGTCTTGTAAAACAAGCTGCAAGCCCTGTAAAATGGGAAGATTGTATCGCAACAATGAAAGATTTTGGTGCTGATACTTATGTTGAAGTAGGTCCAGGTAAAGTTTTATGTGGATTTAATAAACGTATTGACCGTAAATTGAAATCTTTAAACGTAGAAAATATAGAATCTCTTGAAAAAACTCTTGACTATTTCAAGGAGGTTCGATAATATGCTTTTAGATGGTAAGGTTGCGTTAGTAACAGGAGCATCTCGTGGAATTGGTCGTGCAGTTGCTATTGAACTTGCAAAGGAAGGTGCTACTGTAGCTATCAATTATGCAGGAAATGTGGCTGCTGCTGAAGAAGTAAAGAATATAATTACTGATATGGGCGGCAAAGCTATGATTGTTCAAGCTGACGTTAGTGATGAACAGGCTGCTAGTGAAATGGTAGAAAAAGTAATAGCTGAATTTGGACAGATTGATATTTTAGTAAATAATGCGGGTATAACTCGTGATGGTTTATTCATTCGTATGAAATCTCAGGATTGGAATGCTGTTATTAATACAAATTTAACAGGTATTTTTAACTGTACAAAAGTAGCAGCAAAATATATGATGAAAAAACGTTCTGGAAAAATTATCAATATGACTTCTGTTTCTGGTATAATGGGAAATATAGGTCAGACAAATTATTCTGCTGCTAAAGCTGGTGTAATTGGTTTTACAAAATCTTTAGCTCGTGAAATGGCTAGTCGTGGTATTACCGTTAACGCTGTAGCTCCTGGTTTTATTGCTACTGATATGACAGCAGCTATGCCAGAAAAAGCACAGGCTCAAGTAGTGGGTTCTATTCCACTTGGCAAAATGGGTCAGCCAGAAGATATTGCAAATGCAGTGGTATTTTTGGCATCTGATAAGGCTTCATATATTACAGGACAGGTTGTCAATGTAGATGGCGGTATGGTAATGTAATAATGAATAAAT
>ENA-OPZN01000206-OPZN01000206.1-human-gut-metagenome-genome-assembly--contig:-NODE-206-length-22823-cov-2.756962_pt1 | contig 22823 bp, 30 predicted proteins | sample MGYA00242483_ERZ504503 | MGnify/ENA primary metagenome ERZ504503 (study PRJEB26092, sample SAMD00036285) | human gut metagenome | host: Homo sapiens | study: EMG produced TPA metagenomics assembly of... | reverse complement strand
GAGATCGCGAGTCCCCGCTGCCGCCATCCCCCGTCGTTGCCGCGCTGTGCTGCGGCCGCGAGGTCCTTCGCGGGATGTCCTCGGCCGTGCTGCTGCGCCGGTTACCGCAGCCGTCGCGGTACGATGCGCTGCCGCTCGCGTCCAGTCGTCGGACTTCGCGCGCCTCGCTGCCGTAGCCCACGTACAGTGATATGGAGCTCGCCACGACGCCCCGGTCCACCAAATCGAGCACGGAGCGTCGACCATCTCGCGAAGGATGGTGAGCCCTTCGCTATAACTATAGTTTCGTGCCAGCACCTGGCCGTTCACCATCGAGGTCGCCTGCGGGCGGTACGCCTGTATCTCGGCGATAGTGCACGGCTCCACGCCGTGCGCATGGTCGATGAGATACTCCGCGTTCACGCCGAATTCGCGGTACAAGATCCGCTCGTCGAGCGCAGCGATGCCCATGAGGTCGTGCACGCGGTACTTGGAGAGGCGCTCCGCTATGCCCGGGCTATGCCCCAAATGTCCGTGATGGGGCGGTGCCTCCAGACCTCCGCCCGGAATCGCTCCTCGTCGAGGATGCCGATGCCATCTGGGTCGTGCTTGGCGGTGATGTCGAGGGCGACCTTGGCGAGGAAGAGGTTGGGTCCGATGCCGGCGGTGGCGGTGATGCCCGTACGGGCAAGCACCGCGCTGCGCAGCTCATCGGCGAACTCGCGCGCGGTGAGCCCGTAGAGTGAAAGGTAGGGGGTGGCGTCGATGAAGCATTCGTCGATGGAATACACATGGATATCGAGTGGGCTCACGTACTCGAGGTAGATGCCGTATATGCGTGCCGAGATCTCCATGTAGTGACGCATGCGGGGCTGGCGGCCACGTAGTCAACGTGCTGAGGGATCTCGAAGAGTCGACAGCGATTGCGGATGCCGAGTTTCTTCATCGCGGGGCTGATGGCCAGGCAAATGGTCGAACGCCCTCGTGTGGTGTCGGCCACCACGAGATTCTGCGTGAACGGGTCGAGCCCGCGGGCGGCGCATTCGACGGAGGCGTAGAACGTCTTGAGGTCGATGCAGATATAGGTGCGCTCTCCCATGTGTCTCCCTTCGAACGTGTGTTCCAGAACCTTTGTTCGATAATAGAGATTCGTCCGGACATTCGTCAAATGCCCGTGGGAGCTGTGGGTTTGGCGAAAGGCCGCTGATTGTCGCCCTGCGCGGGTACAATGCCGCCATGGAAACGGCACAACATGTTCGGCGGGCGTGGCCCCCCTGGAGGCAGGATGGTTGAGGAAAAGCGGACGCGTCTCATCGACGAGCCCTCGCACGATGATGGCCCTTTGCACGAGGGGACCATGGGTGCCCGCCTGTGCTCGCTCGTGATGTCGAATCGTCGCACGGCGATCATGGTGCTCTGCCTGATGGTGTTTCTCGTCTTGCTCAACCGCGTGTTGGCAGGGGAGATCATGGCCCTCGACCGAGCGGCTATCGCGCTCATGGTCGACCATGTGCGCGCCGCATGGTTGACGCCCATCATGGAGGTCGTTTCCGTTCCTGGTCACCCCGGTCCCACTCATCGCCTGCATCTTCGTGATTTCCCTGGGCGCCCGGCGCGCGGTCATAAGGGCGTGGGGGTGTTCTGCGCGGTCAATCTGGCGTGCTCGACCGTCCTGAACCAAGCGCTCAAGTTCGCCATACACGCCCGCGCCCCGACATCTCCCTCAGGCTGGTCGATATCGGTGGATTCAGCTTCCCCTCGGGGCATTCGATGGCGGCCATGGCGTTTTTCGGCCTCCTCATGTGGCTCACCTGGCGCTTTGTCGATGATCGTCGTCTGCGCGCCGCGCTGTGCGTCGTCCTTGCCCTCATGGTCGTTGCCGTGGGGTTTTCCCGCGTCTACCTGGGAGTGCACTACGCTTCGGACGTGATAGGCGGTTTTTGCGCTTCTATGGCCTGGCTGGTCGTGTACACCAGGGTCGCGGGCCCGCTATTTGCGCCGCGGCGCCCCAACCCGCGTCTAGCGGCCGACGGCGCACGCCGGCGCGCGGGTTTGGCACGGGCGATCGGCGAGGACAGCGGGTACAATGAAACGCATATGAACCGAGGACAGTTCAGGAGGCTCGCATGGACGAGTTGAAGCTTGCAGGCGCCGAGATGGCCACCACGGACGCCGGCGACGGGTTCCTTCGCATCGCGGCGGCGACACCCGAGGTGCGCGTGGGCGACGTGAGGGCCAACGCCGAGGCGATCCTCTCGTGCGTGTGGCGCGCGGCCGATGAGGGCGTGCGCGTCCTCGTATTGCCCGAGCTGTGCCTCACGGGGTATACCTGCGCTGACCTCTTCCATGATCGCGCTTTACTGCGCGCCTGCGAGAACGCCCTCGCTTGGCTGCTCGAGCGGACGTGCGAGCTGCCCGTGTTCTACACGGTGGGCATGCCGTATGCGAGTGGGGAGAGCATCTACAACTGCGCCGCCTGCTGCTGCGCGGGCCAGCTGCTCGGCATGACCGCCAAGACCCACCTGCCCAACTACCGAGAGTTCTACGAGGGTCGCTGGTTCACACCGGCACCTTCGGGACCGTATTTCATGATGCGTCCCATCGCCCATCGGATGGTTCCCCTCGGCGCGGGGCTCGTGTATCGCTGCGTGGACGAGGGGTGTTCGGACGTGGCGATCGGGGTCGAGATCTGCGAGGACCTCTGGGTTCCCAATCCGCCTTCCACGTCGATGGCGCTCGATGGCGGGGCGACCGTGATCTTGAACCTCAGTGCGAGTGACGAGGTGATCGGCAAATCCGCGTACCGTCACGACCTCGTGCGCGGCCAGTCCGCCCGTCTGTACAGCGCCTACGCCTACGCCACGCGGGGGAGGGCGAGTCCACCACCGACCTCGTCTTCGCGGGTGAGAACCTCATCGCCGAGAACGGATCCCTGCTCGCCCGCACTGAGCTGTTCACGCGCGACATGGCCGTGGCTGATGTAGACCTCGACATGCTGGTCGCCGAGCGCCGCCGTTCGAACACGTGGGCGCGCCCGGCGGGTGAGGAAGCCCCTTGTCGCGAGGTGAGCTTCTCCTTTGGCGGCATGGGCGGCATGCTCGACCCGGCGACCAAGATGGGGCAGGCCGTCTTGTCCTGCACCTTCGCCGTCGGCGACGATGGAACCCGCCCGACCCCGGAGCAGGCCGCCGAGATGGACGGCTTGTCACCGGTGCGCGCCTACCCCATCACGCGTTCTGCGCTCGAGACCTCGCGCATCGCGCCGCGCACTCCGTTCGTGCCCGCGGGCGAGGCCGAGCGAGCCGAGCGCTGCGAGACGATCTTCAACCTGCAGGCGGCCGGCCTCAAGACGCGCCTGGCGCACACGTTCACCAAGCATGCGGTGATCGGCCTGTCCGGTGGTCTCGACTCGACGCTCGCCCTGCCTGGTCACGGTGCGCGCCTTCGACGCGCTGGGGCTGCCGCGCTCCGGCGTCCACGCCGTGTCCATGCCGGGCTTTGGCACCACGAGCCGCACCAAGTCCAACGCCGAGTGCCTTGCCGAGCACCTCGCGTCGACTTCCGCACCATCGCCATCGGCGAGGCGGTGAGCCGCCACTTCGCCGACATCGGCCACGACCCGAGCGTGACCGACGTCACCTACGAGAACGCCCAGGCGCGTGAGCGCACGCAAATCCTCATGGACCTCTCCAATGAGGTCGGCGGCTTCGTCATCGGCACGGGCGACCTCTCGGAGCTCGCGCTCGGATGGGCCACGTACAACGCTGACCACATGAGCATGTACGGCGTCAACGCGGGCGTGCCCAAGACGCTTGTGCGCCATCTCGTGGCATACGCGGCCGATGTCTTTGGCGGCGAGACCGCGGTGACCCTGCGCGACGTGCTCGACACGCCGGTGTCGCCGGAGCTTTTGCCGCCCACGGGCGACGGCGAGATCGCACAGCGCACCGAGGATCTGGTGGGTCCCTACGAGCTGCACGACTTCTTCCTCTACCACATGCTGCGCCATGGGTTCGCACCGGGCAAGATCTACCGCATGGCGTGCCGCACGTTCGCCACGCCCGCGGATGGCGGCCCGGTGGCGGGCGCCGCGCCCGCCACCGGGCCGGCGACGATCCTGTATTGGCTGCGGACGTTCTACCGCCGCTTCTTCGCCCAGCAGTTCAAGCGCAGCTGCCTGCCCGACGGCCCCAAGGTCGGCTCGGTGAGCGTGAGCCCGCGCGGCGACTGGCGCATGCCCAGCGACGCCTCCGCAGCCCTTTGGCTCGAGGAGATCGATAGTCTGACATAGGGACCGCGCTCGACTTACTCCATCTCCTTGTCGGGCTGGATAAGCTCCTCGTAGCCGCTGATGGCATCGCGCGCGCCGGGCAGCACCGAGAGCAGGAAGCTGTAGATGACCTCGATGATGAGGGTGGCGGAGATCTTGGAGAAGGTGAAGTCCACGGTGGTGAGGAGCGCCTCGTAGTTGACGGTGCGCAGCACGATGTCCGCGAGCGCGCGAGCGGGGCGTGACTGTTGCCGCAGATGAGGATTACTGTGGCACCGCCGCGCTTTGCCGCGTGGGCGATGCGTTCGAGTCTCTGCGACTTTCCCGAGTTGGAGATCAGGACGAGCACGTCGTTCTCGCGCATGGTGAGGGCGAGCGAGGTCGAGCTCTCCGTGATCGTGTTCGCCACGCTCCTGATGCCGAGCTGGCCGAATTTGATCGCGGCGTCGATCGCCACGGCGTTGGTGTTGCCCACCGCGGCGAACATGATGAGGCCCGCATGCGAGAACAGGTCGACCACGCGGCGCATGGTCGCCTCATCGAGCGCGTCGAGCGTCGAGGCGATCTCGAGCTGCTTGGCGTTTTTGATGTTTCGCGAGCGATTGGGCGAAGTCGCCGAGCGAGACCTCGCGCGTGACCTGCTCATCGTCCTGGACAGCGAGGTCGCGGGCAAGGGAAAACTGGAACGAGCGGAAATTCTTAAAGCCGAGCTTCCTGCAGAAGCGGGACACGGACGCCTCGGACGTGCTGCTGGCACGGGCGAGCTGCGCCGAGGTCATCTGGGGCGCGCGATCGGGGTTGGCCAAGATGAGGTCGACGATGCGCTGCTCGCTGTCGAGGAAGCGACGGCTTGAGGTGATGAGCGGGAGTGCGCTCGGAAGATCTTGGGCGGTCATGACTCTCCTTAGGGGGTTGCCTTTCCTTTATGATACCCAATGACTGATTTCTTTCATTAACAATGCCGTAAATGGAAGATTCTTGCCGTTCACGGCTGTTGAAATACCTTTCACAGAAGATTTAATATATGAAAGAAACCAATCAAACCGCTGCATGGTAGATTGAAGCTGTCAGAAAGCACCGAAGGGGTGCACGAGAAGTAGGGAGGGAACATGGCAGAGAAGTACGACATCATCGCTGCCACAGGCTGCCCCACGGGCATTGCCCACACCTTCATGGCGAAGGAGGCGCTCGAGAAGGCTGCGGCCGAGCGCGGCCTTACCATCAAGGTCGAGACCCACGGTCAGGTGGGCGTCGAGAACGAGTTGACCCAGGCGGAGATCGCGGCCGCACGCGCCGTCGTGGTCGCCGCCGACAAGGACGTCCAGGCCGAGCGTTTCGCCGGTAAGCCCATGGTTTCCGTTGGCGTCTCTAAGGCGATTGCCGTCGAGCCCGCCGGAGCCTGATCGACGCAGCCCTCGCCGCCAAAGCCGATCCCGCCGCTGCGGCTGCGGTCGCCGTCGCCGAGACCGCTGAGGCCGAGAAGGAATCGATTGGCCATCAGCTCTACAAGCACCTCATGAACGGCGTGTCCCACATGTTGGTGTTCGTCGTCGCCGGCGGTGTCCTCACGGCCATCTCGTTCCTGTGGGGCATCACCTCGTTCGACTCCACCGCGGCCGACTACAACACGTTCGCCGCGATGCTCAAGACCATCGGCGGCACCGCCATGAACCTCATGGTTCCTGTGCTCGCCGCCTACATCGCCGAGTCCATCGGCAAGCGCCCGGCGCTCGTCCCCGGCTTCGTGGCCGGCATGATCGCCATCCAGGGTCTTCCCGTGAACCCCGCGACCGGCCTCATCGACGCCGGCGGCTCCGGCGTGGGCTTCGGCTTCCTCGGCGGTATCGTGGGCGGCTTCCTCGCCGGCTATGTCATCCTGCTGCTCGAGAAGGTCTTCGCCAAGCTGCCCGCCAACCTCAACGGCTTGAAGGCGATTTTCCTGTACCCGTTGTTCTCGACGCTCATCGTCGGTCTCGTGATGCTCGGCATCTCCGGTCCGATGGTTACCATCAACAACGCCATGATGGACTTTCTGCGTAGTCTGCAGCACGCCGGCGCCATTCCGCTGGGTATCGCCATCGGCTGCATGTGCGCCGTCGACATGGGTGGCCCGGTCAACAAGGCGGCCTACGTGACCGGCACCATGCTGCTGGGCGCCGGCCTCGAGGCTGGCGTGGGCACCGCGGAGTACGCCGACGGCACCGCGTTCATGGCTGCCGTTTCCGCTGCCTGCATCGTTCCGCCGCTGGTCACGAGTTTCGCCGTCATTGCCGGCAAGAAGTACTTCTCCCAGGAGGACCACGATGCCGGCATCGTCAATATCATCTTGGGCTGCACGCACATCACTGAGGGGCGCCATTCCGTTCATGACCAAGAACATCTGGCCGGTCATGCCCATCATGATGCTCTCCGCGGCGATTGCTTCCGTGCTTACCCTGTTCTTGGGCGTTCACGTGCCCGCTCCGCATGGCGGCTTCTTGGTCCTGCCCGTGGTCGATGGCGGCCTGCAGTGGGTCCTCGCCATCCTCGCCGGCACGGTCGTGGGCGGCATCCTGCTCACCGCGTCAAGAAGGCCGAGTGGACGAAGGCCCAGCGTGAAGCCACGGCCGAGGTGGCGGTCAACGATGCCCCCGTTCCTGTCGACGCTACCGCTGAGGCGGCTGAAGCCCCTGCTGAGGTTCCCGTTGACGCCGACGACTCCGAGGCTTTGTGAAGGACTCCGATGTCCTGTCCGCCATCGATCTTGACCGCGACGGTGCCCTTAAGGTGATCACCGCCCACGCTGTCGAGGCTGGTATCGCCAACGACTCCGATGCCCTGCTCGCCGCGTTCCTCAAGCGCGAGTCCGAGGGAACCACGGGCATGGTCGATGGTTACGCCATCCCGCATGCCAAGACCGATGCGGTGGTACGTCCCGCGGTGGTCGTGCTCAAGGCCGCAGATGGTGTCGCCGCGTGGGATACCATGGACGGCGCTCCTGTGACCTGCGCCATCGCCCTGCTCGTGCCGGAGTCCCAGGCGGGCACCGCTCACCTACAGATCCTTTCCAAGGTCGCCACGGCCCTGACCGACGATGTCTTCCGCGCCGCCTGCAAGGCCGAGGACGATCCCGCGAAGGTCGCCGGTCTTATCAACGAGCGACTGGCGTAGGACTTCCTCGCAACGCTTGCCTGTCGGTCGGCGGCGCACCTCACCGCGCCGCCGACCTTCTCATTCATTGCCCTCTGTGCCCGAGGTCGTAAGAAAGGGGCGGCACATGATCTACACTCTCACTCCCAATCCGGCCATCGACTACAACATCTGCTGCGATGGCCTGCAGCCAAATACGGTCACCCGCACGCGCGATGCCGTGTACACGCCCAACGGCAAGGGCCTCAACGTCTCATTCACCCTCGACCACTATGGCGTCGATACGGCGATTCTGGGTTTCTTCGCTGGATTCTCCGGCCGCTACATCGTCGAGGGCGCGCGTGAGCTCGGCGTCGGCGTCAAGCCTGTTTGGACCGAGGGCATCACGCGCGTGAACGTCTTTTTAAATGCCGGCCCCGATACCGAGTACAACATGGTGAACGCCGGTGCCGCGATCACCGCGGCGGACGAGCAGGCCATGTTCGACCTTATCAGCGGGCTTGAGGACCTCGACTGCCTGGTGATCTCGGGTTCGCTGCCGCCGAATGCTTCCGAGGCTTCCTGCGCGGCGCCATCGAGCGCGTTCGCGCGAAGGGCGCCCAATTCGTACTCGACATCTCGAGCCCTCAGCTCGCTGAACTTCTCGAGCTCGAGCCGCTGCTCATCAAGCCGAACGATGACGAGCTTCGCGACATCTTCGGTATCGACGTCACCGCCGGTGATGATGCCTCCGTGGCGGACGCTATGGCGGAGCTGCATGCTCGTGGCGCGCAAAACGTTCTGCTCACGCTTGGTGGTGCCGGAGCGTATTTCTCAAATGGGGAGCACTTGTGGTTCTCCAACCGCACCTTCGATGTAGAAGTCCGCTCCACGGTGTGCGCCGGCGACTCCTCGCTCGCTGCCTTCCTTTCCATTTGGTTTGCCGAGCGCGACCGCGTGGAGGACGCGCTGCGCCGTTCGATGGCGACGGGCGCCAATGTGGTCGAGTGTGCCGGACTGGGCGACTTCGCCCATGTTGAGGAGTACGAGAAGAATATCGAGGTCCGTCAGGTCAAGTAGCGGGACGCTAGTTTCGACCCTTGGTGGCTATCGGGCCCGGCCATGCTCATTGTCCAGTGGAACCGCGTTTTGGCCTCGTCGAATCGTTCGGCGGGGCCTTATTTTCCCCGTTCGTTCCCCTCTGGGGGCAACAGGCGCATAATGGATGAAGCGCCCAACGTGGTGGGGTTGCCGATCCCGTCACGGGGCCTCGCGTCCGTGCGTCGGCCGTCGCCCTTGAGTAGGCGCGCGGCACCGCATGAGATCGAACGCCCCGAAGGCGCACGACATGCAACCGCTGCGCACGAGAAAGGACCAGTTCATGCAGTTCTCAAGCCGTCTCGACCGCTTTGGCGCCGAGGTGTTTTCCTCCCTCAACGCCCGCCGCGTCGCCCTCGAGGAACGGGGCCGTACGATCTACAACCTTTCTGTGGGTACGCCTGATTTCGCCCGTACCCGCATGTCGTGGAGGCGTTGACCGAGGCCGCTCAAGATCCGCAGATGTGGAAGTACTCCCTGCGCGACGTGCCTGAGCTCAAGCAGGCGGTGTGCGACTACTATGCCCGTCGTTTTGGCGTCGAGGGCATCACGCCCGACATGGTAGCCTCGTGCAATGGCACGCAGGAGGGCGTGGGGCATTTGGGCCTCGCCTTGCTCGACCCGGGCGATACCATTCTCGTACCCGATCCGTGCTATCCCGTCTTCGAGGCGGGCGCTAAGATCGCCGACGCCGAGCTCGCCTATTACCCGCTCGATGCCGAGCATGATTTCCTGCCGTACGTGGCGGGCATCGACCCCGCGGTGGCGGACCGCGCCAAGTACATGATCGTCTCCCTTCCGGCAAACCCCGTGGGGTCTGTGGGCAACGATGCCCTCTACGACGAGATCATCGCGTTCGCGCGCGAGCACGACCTGCTCGTCGTGCACGACAACGCGTACTCCGACATCGTCTTCGACGGCCCGCGCGGCGGCACGTTCCTCGCGCATCCCGGCGCGCTCGAGGTTGGCGTGGAGTTCTTCTCGCTTTCCAAATCGTTCAACGTCACGGGCGCGCGCATCGGCTTTTTGGTGGGCCGCCCCGATGTGGTCGCCGCCTTTGCCAAATTGCGCAGCCAGATCGACTTCGGCATGTTTCTGCCCATCCAAAAAGCCGCCATCGCTGCGCTTGCCGGCCCACTTGAGGAGGTTGAGGAACAGCGCCTCACGTATCAGGAACGTCGCGACGCCCTGTGCGATGGCCTCGAGCGCCTGGGTTGGGAGCGCCCCAACGCGCATGGCTCCATGTTCGTATGGGTCAAGCTACCCGGTGGCCGTACCGATTCGATGGCATTTTGCGAGGAGCTCATGGAGAAGGCCGGGGTAATCGTGACGCCCGGTGCGAGCTTTGGGCCCCACGGCGAGGGGTATGTCCGTATGGCGCTCGTTTTGCCGCCCGAGGGCCTCGAACGCGCCGTCGCCGCCATCGAAGAGGCGGGTATTTTAGGGTAGGTCCCAGCGGGGGCATGTCTTATAATCGGTTTGCAAGTTTTCACAAGTGCAAATTCGGCGAACGTGTCGAACGGTACCGTGAAGTGTCGGAAATAACGTAATTGGTAATTGCTCGCATGGGTCGGGCATTGGAAAGGAAGTATTCACATGGTTAACGATCGCAAAGTCGCCGTGATTGGCTGCGGGTTCGTCGGCTCGTCCTCGGCATTCGCCTTATGCAAAGCGGCCTCTTCTCCGAGATGGTCCTCATCGACGTCGACCGTAACCGCGCTGAGGGCGAGGCTCTCGACATCGCCCACGGCGTCTCCTTCGGCAGCCCCATGAAGATCTACGCCGGCGACTACTCCGACGTCTCAGACGCCGCCGTCATCGTCGTTACCGCCGGTGCCGCCCAGAAGCCCGGCGAGACCCGCCTCGACCTCGTTAACAAGAACGTCGCCATCTTCGGCAGCATCATCCCCCAGATCCGCGAGAGCGGCTTCAACGGCATCCTGCTGATCGTCTCCAACCCGGTCGACGTTCTCACGTACGCCGCCATCAAGATGAGCGGCCTGCCCGAGCGCCAGGTCATCGGCTCGGGCACCGTGCTCGACACCGCCCGCCTCAAGTACATGTTGGGGGAGCACCTGAGCGTCGATCCGCGCGACGTTCATGCCTACATCGTGGGTGAGCACGGCGATTCCGAGGTCGCCGCTTGGTCCAGCGCCACGGTCGCCGGCGTGCCGCTGAATGATTACTGTGAGCTGCACGGCCATTTTGACCATAAGGCCGCGGAGGCTCGTATCGCCGATGACGTGAAGAACAGCGCCTACGAGATCATCGAGAAGAAGCGCGCCACCTATTACGGCATCGCCATGAGCGTGCGCCGCATTTGCACCGCCATCATGCGCGATGAGGACACGGTTCTGCCGGTATCCAGCCTCATGGTGGGAGAGTACGGACTCAGCGACCTGTGCATCTCCGTGCCGACCGTCATCGGCCGCAACGGCGTGGTGACGCGCGTTCCCGTCGCCCTGTCCGATGATGAGAACGCCGAGTTCCAGAAGTCCGCTGCCGCCCTCAAAGCCATCATCGACGACGCCGGCCTCAACGGCTAACGTGCTCGTGGGGACGGATGCATGGTGTGTGCGTCCCTCATCGAGAACATGTCCAGGCCCCCGGTTCCCTAGCGGGAGCCGGGGGTTTCTTTCGCCCGTGTCTCGACGCCGTGGGCTTTTGGGTGCACGCACGGGCTAGAATGGTCCAAACGGATGGTCGATGGGAGGCGGACGCTCCATGGAAGAAAAGGGAAAGCTGTCGCTCAAGGCAAACCCGCCGGGAATTTCCTGGATTACGTGCGCACGGCTATGGATACGTTCGAAGAGCGTCCCCTGTGTACGGTCGACAGCCTGGTGTTCTCCTGGCTCTCCTACACGCACGTGGGGCCTGAGCTCACGCGCGCGTGCACGGTGCGCGGGGTCGCCCTGCATGAGCTCCTCCGAGCTGAGGATTTCGACGATATGTTTGGAACGAGCTGGGATGTACAGGGCAGTCGGGACCTCCTATTCGCCGTATGCGCGAGCCCGCGGTTTCGGTCGTGCCGCCTGTCCATCTTGCGGTTCAGGACGGACAACGTGAGCGAGGAGCAATTCGCCGCCATGACGTTTCGGCTTCCCGACGGTTCGTCCTATATCGCGTTTCGCGGGACTGATTCCACCGTTGTGGGCTGGAAGGAAGACTTCAACATGACCTTCCTGAGTCCCGTTCCCGCCCAGGAGGAGGCTGCCGCATATGTAGACGATGTTGCCGAGCTGACGTCCGGCACGTTGTACGTGGGTGGTCATTCCAAAGGCGGAACCTCGCGGTGTACGCCGCCGCCATGTGCGTGCCCGTGCACCGGGAGCGCATCCGGCGCGTATTCTCTCACGATGGTCCGGGATTCCATCGCGAGTTCTGCGCCGCGGAGCCCTATCGTCGCATTATGCCCATCATGGAGAAGACGGTGCCCAAGTCGACCATGATTGGCGCCGTGCTTTCCGAGGCGCCGGATTTCACACCGACTATCGTCGAGAGTGACGGCATGTCGATGCTCCAGCACAATCCCTTCCTCTGGGCCGTGGACGTCGATGCCGCCGAATTCGTGCGGGCAGATGGCTATACCGCATCATCACGGCTCTTCGATGCAACCCTCGACGCATGGATGGACAAGTACACGCTCGCCGAGCGCGGTAGGTTCGTCGATGCGCTCTTCGACGTCATCGGCGTGACGGGTGCCACGCATTTTTCGGATATCATGGCGGATCGCAAGACGAATGTGCCGCTCATGCTCAATGCCGTCGAAACGCTCGATGAGGACCTGCAGCAGTTCGTTAAAGACGTGGTCATATCGTTCGTGAAAACGGCGACGGTCGAGCGTGCCGCGGGGGCGGCGAGCGGCATCATCGACTCCCTCAAGAGCGCGCATCCAGCCTTTGGGGCAATCGCGCAGCGTGTTGGCGATGGGGAGATGAACGTCCGGTCGTGACGGGGCGATCGCTCCTTCGGCAACGCCTCCGATGATAATGACTTTCATGCTCGGTTCCTTTCGTTGGGGCCCCGGTGGTTGTCGGACAATCTGGTGTGTACAGGTGGACCGGATGTAGGCATCGCGGGTTGCGGGAGACGTGGGGCTTTTGGACGATGCGACACCTCTGGCGGTAAGAATGTCGAAAATCCTCCGGTTTTCAGACTCTGTTATCAACATTCTTACCCTCGATTGGCAAGTAAGCATGCCGACGGTGCCTCGTGGTTGCGCTAGCCTTTCGCTTGCATCGGGGTGTGCGCCCCGGGTGTCCTATCGGTATCTACCATACGCAAACGCCGTCTCCTTGTCTGTGACTTCGTCACCAAGGCGCTGCAAACAGCCGCGGGTATAATGGCGAAGTTCGGATGATACAGAAGGGACCGCTTCGTGAAGATAAACCACGCCATCCTGCATATCCTCGACTTCGACTCCGCCGTCAATGTGCTGAGCGAGCGTGAGCTCGATTTCGATACCCGTGCCGTGCGCTCATTCGTGAGCTCCCATTTGCGTCGAGCCCGCACGAGCGTCGACAACCGCCGCGCCGCCTTCGCGCAGGACAGCGCGTTTGCCGGCGAACTCAAGGGTATTCTTCGGCGATCGTGAGTTCGTCGATCTCTCGCAGCAGATCGCGGAGTTCTTCGCCTCCGAGCTCTCGAAGGCTGACAGCTCGAGTCCACCGACGTGCTCGTGGCCGATTTCGAGGACGACGACGATGTGCGCTGGTTCGCGGTTCTACTCATGGCGAGCCGCACCGCGTTCATGCACGAGGTGGCGCGTGAGGGAGGCGAGGTTCGCAACGACATCGCCAAGCGCTATGCCATCCTGCCCGGGCCCTCGCAGAAGGTATCCTCTTACGCGCTCGTCCGTGCGAGCTCCATGGAGGCGTTTCTACGTGGATAAAAAAGCGCAAGATCATGGGCGAGGACACGTTTCGTGATTCCCGATGGCCTGCTCCAATGCGAGGGTGGCGTCTCGGGCAAGGAGGTCATCGAGGCGGTGACCCGCATCGTCGAGGAGGTCGCCGAGGAGCATGGGGCGAACACCGCGGTGGCACTCGCGAAGGCGAAGGCCGCCGTCGCCGAGAAGGTCGAGGTGGATGAGGAGATCGCCCCCTGGGATATCGCCCGAGGACATTTCGAGGACGAGCCCGTACTCAAGGAGCGTGTGGAGGAGCGCGTGCGTGAGGAACGCCTACCCGAGCGCGTTGCCGTCGAGCGCGCCGTGGTGGAGCGCGCACCGGTGCGTAATCATAAGATCCGCACCGATACGGGTATCGAGATCAGCTTCCCTGCGGAGATGCTCAAGGACACCGAGTACGTTCAGTTCGTGAACGAGCCCAACGGCCTCATCTCCATCGAGCTGAAGAACATCGGCAGCATCGAGAACAAGAGCTGATCGTCTAAGGCGAAAGGTTGCCAAACGGCCCGGAAGGCGTAACGAACGTACTGCCTTCCGGGCCGTATGCGTGCCCGGTTCTTGCTGAAACGGGACGTTAGATGCGGAGCGGATTACTTTACGAGCATGAGTGCATCACCGACCTTGACGAGCGGGCGTCCGCCAAGCAGTGTGTTGGAGGAGCCCACGAGGTCGATGGACTCGAGCTCATCGGGGTTGCTCACCACGCAGGTGACCACGTCATCGCAGCCCGCGGCCTTGATTGCCTCTTGATCGAAGGACAAGATCGGCTGCCCGGCAACGACGATATCGCCCGCCTCGACATAGCGGATGAAGCCCTTGCCGTCCATGTTGACGGTGTCCAGTCCAATGTGGACGAGGATCTTGGCACCTCCCTCGGTGAGCATGCCGATGGCGTGGTTGGTGACGGTGACCGCGTCAATGCGGCCGTTTGCAGGTGCGTACACGACGTTGCCAACGGGCAGGATGCCGTAGCCCTTACCGAGTAGCCCCCTGGGCGATGGCTTCGTCGTCGATCTCCTTTTGGCTCACGAGCATACCCGAGATGGGCGCATACACGGTGTCGCCGCGCGTGGCGAACATCGCCGGCACCGGCGTTTGGGCATCGTCGGTGCTGTGGAACACGCTGGTGATCTTGGAGAAAAAGCTCATTGGTTGCCTCCCATGGCGAGCGTTGCGCGCCGAGGGCATCGGCGCTTGAGACGAGTTAATCCTAGCCGATTTCGGGCTCTCGAGCGGGGACGCGGCAAGCGGAGCGGCCAACGGTCGCGTCATTGCCAGATCATGCCGCAGGGCCGGCGATTATGAAGCGGCGAGATCGCGGTGGGCCGGCAGGCCATGCAGCCCCGTGGCCTCGGTGCATCCGGCGACGATAGCCGCCTCGAGCGCCTGGTCGCCATGAGTCCGAGAAGGTCGATGGGGATTGCGGCGCTCGTCTCCTCATCGAGCTCGCCGCTCGCGAGGATGTAGATCGTGTCGCCGTCATTGCTGGTGTGGGTGGGGCGGATGGTATGCGCATAGGCGTCCGCCGCCATTTGGGCAACCTTGGTGGCATGTGCCTTGGTGAGCTGCGCGTTCGTCACGATGCAGGAGATGGTGGTGTTCGTGCGGTCGAGCGGCATGGTTAGCTGCTCCGCCATGTCGAGCATCGCTTCCTCCATGTCGGCGATCTCGGTTCCGTCGGCGCTGGTGCGCATACCCGCGATGGGGGAGTGCGTCGCGGGATCAATCACGTTGCCCACGGCGTTTACCGCAGAGATGGCTCCCATCTGAAGAGCCCCCAGCTGGAAGGCGCGTGCGCCAAGACCCGATTTCATGCAGCGGTCGGGTCCGCCGAGTTTGCCTACGGTGGCTCCGGTGCCCGCTCCGACACATCCTTCGGCAAGGGGGAGCGACGAGGGCGTGACGAGCGCCTCGCGCACCGCAATGGCGCCGTCGAAGCTCGTGGGGCGCGCTTGAGGGTTGGCGAAGGCGAGATCGAACAGGCAGCTGGAGCACACGATGGGAACACGGCCTACGCCCACATCGAGCCCGATCCCATGCTTCTCGAGCTCGGTGGCGGCTCCCGAAGCGGCTTCGAGGCCGTAAGCGGAACCGCCGCTTAGCATGACAGCGTGCACCTTGTCGACGGTGTTTTCCGGCCTAAGTAGGTCTGTTTCGCGTGACGCCGGTGCCGCGCCGCGTACGTCCACGCCGCCCCGTGGCGCCCTCGGGCGCGCGATCGCGGTGCACCCGGTGCCCCCAGCTTGGTCCGTGTAATGCCCGAACTTGAACCCCGGGATGGACGTGATGGGAATGGGGGGTGAGGCTCATATCAAATCCGTTCTTCTGGAAATATGATGTAAGCGAGGCGGGGGTGGGGGGCGGCGGAGGGGCATATAAGGCCCGAGACGAGTTCCGCAAGAGCCGAAGAGCCCAGCGGGCTCTTCGCGCGAGCCAGGACTGTCCGAGTATCGGGCCTTATATGCCTCTCCGCCGCCCGCAGTTATCCTCGCAGCCTACGGACGACCTTCGCGATGGGAAGGCCGACCACGTTATAGAAATCTCCTTCGATCTTGTCGACAAGGATACGGCCGTATCGCCCCTGGATGCCATAGGCGCCCGCCTTGTCCATCGGCTCGCCGGTTTCGACGTAAGCGTCGATTTCGGCGTCGGTCAGCTCGTAGAAGGTGACGTCCGTGATGTCGACGAAGGAATTGACGGAATCTCCCCGCGCGATGCAGACGCCCGTGGCGACCTGGTGGGTCTTGCCGGACAGGCTATGCAGCATACGGCGCGCATCGGCCTTGCCGGCGGGCTTTCCAAGGAGCTCGCCGTCCAAAGCAACGATGGTGTCGGCCGCGATCACAGGCTCGTCGAGTTCGGCGTGTTGGCGCGCAACGGCCTGCGCTTTGGCGCGAGCCAGGCGCTCAACGAGCTCAAACGGCCTCACCGGGGAGGGCGGACTCGTCGATGTCGGCGGGGATCACGCGGATCTCGAAGCCCGCCTCGCCCATGAGCTCGATGCGCCGAGGAGATTGGGATGCGAGGATCACAGCTGGATGCCGTCCTTAACCTTGTCGACGGCGACCTTGCCGGCGATGTCGTTCAAAATGGCGAGTGCGAAGGGAAGCGCCTGCCCCATGCCGGAGGCGGTGATGATGTTGCCATCGACGATCACGGTACGCTCTCCGGCATGACAGCCCTCGGGGAAGCTGCTGTCAAAACCTGGGAAGCACGTGGCGCGATGCTCCCTCCAAAAACGCCCAGTTCGGCCAAGATGAATGGGGCGGCGCAAATGGCGGCGACGTGTCTGGTGGCGGCGAACTCACGCACGAGCTCGCAGACGCGCTCGTTGGCGCGCAGGTTCGTGGCTCCGGGGAGCCCTCCGGGGAGCACGATGTAGTCGTAGTCCGAGAAGTCGATCTCGTCGAGCATGGCGTCGCAGGTCACGGGAATCTGCTGGGAGGTGACCACATCGCGCGAGTCCATGATTGAGACGAGCGCGGTGCGAACGCCACCCCTTCTCAACACGTCGACGACGGTTAGGCATTCGATGGTCTCGAAACCATCTGCGGCGAGTACGGCAACTCCGGCCATGGCAGGTCCTCTCGATTGGGTGCAGCGATGCCGGACTTATACCCGATTCGCCCGCGCCCATATCAATGACGCACATGGTGCAGTTGGAGACGTGTCTATGCGCGGGTGAGCCTCACGACGGTCTCGCAATGGAAGGTCTGCGGGAACAGGTCGACAGGTGTTGCCCAGACCGGGCGGAAGGTGCCCTCCTCGACAAAGCGGCGCAAGTCCCTGGCGAGGGTGGCGGGGTCGCATGACACGTAAGCGACGTCGCGGGCGCTCGTGGATGCGATGAGGTCGATCGCCTCGGGCGCAAGGCCGGCTCGCGGCGGGTCGACAACGAGTACGTCGGCGTCCTCGTCGGGGAACTCGCGCACGGCGTCGCCGCCGATCACATCGACGTTGGTGAGGTTGGCGATGTCGAGGTTGCGGCGCAGGTCGCGCACGGCGGGTCCATAAGACTCGACGGCGCTCACGAAATCACAGCGGCGGGCGAGCGGCAGGGTGAAGGTGCCGGCGCCGCAGTACAGGTCGATACCAAGCTCGTTGGGCTGTGGGTCCAGCGCCTCCATGACCAGGTCGATGAGGATCTCGGCCGCCTTGGTGTTTACCTGGAAGAACGAGGGCGCGGACAGGCGCATGTTCTCCTCGCCGATCTTCTCGGTCCAGGAACCTTCGCCGGCGAGAGCCTCGACGCCGGCCACGCGGCGGGCGCGCTTTTCTCCCTTGGACATGACGCGTACCACACTTGTGGCGCGCACGGCATCACCCAACACGCGTGAGACCTGGGCGCGCGGGAACGCTCCGGTGGGGGTCCACAGGGCGACTTCTAGCGCGCCGGTGCGACGGCTTGAGCGGATGCCGACGCGTTCAAGTTCGAGGTCACGAGAATTGCCGAGGAAGCCGAGGGCTCCCGTGACGGCTTTGATCGCCTTGGCGTGTTTCTTGCTGAAGAGGGGGCAGGTGTCAACTTTGATGATCTGGTTCGGATCACGTCCATGAAGGCCAAGGCGGAACTTACCGTTTTCGCGGATGGGGGCGAGCTCGATCTTATTGCGGTATCCCCAGGGCTCTTTGGCATGGCGAATGGGGCGCATGAGAGCGGAGACCTCATCTGCAGAGAATTTACCGATGCGCATGAGGGCACTGCGGAGGTTTTCCTCCTTGGCTTCGAGTTGTGCGTCATATGCCAGGCCGCCCCACGGGCACCCCCCGCAGATGCCGGCAAAGGGACAGGGAGAGTGCTCGCGCATAGGGGAGGGCTCGATGACTTCTTCGACGGTGGCGCGGGAGAACGAAGGACCGTTCTCCGTGATGCGGGCTTCAACCGTATCCCCGATGAGGCCACCAGACACGAAGACCGCCTTCCCCTCATCCGTGTGGGCGAGTCCGTTCGGTCCGTAGGTCATGGTTTCGATGCTGAGCCTCATAGCGCCTCCTGTGGAGCGTTTTTCGAATGAGCCAAGTATTGCAGTTCGGGGGGGCATATCCGCGCCATGGCGCACAAATTGGCCGCATATACGCGGCCTGTACACAATCCTCCACCAACAACTTTTCTAAGTCAAGACTGGTATCGCAATCGACATGCCGTATGATGAAGGTGTTCCGCCCCCCGCGGAGCAACTGGGTGAACCGTCGCGTTTATTTAGGGAGCCCACACAGTCGGCATAGTACAGGTATCCTTCGTTGTTAAGGAAGCTGGAACCGCACGATGAGGGCACCCACCTTGCAGAGGTGGGTTCATTTTCGTGAAGTGGGGGGCGGTCTTTTTGTGTCGCTACGTGAGAGAGCCTATGTGAGGGAACGTGGGTTTGAAACAACAGAGGTTCTTTCAAACCCACGTTCCCTCACATTTTTAGGCCTGGTAATGTGATTTATCATGGGTTTGAAACGATCACCCTGATTTCAAATCGACGTCTCCTCACAATATCCCGGCCATCTTATCGACCTCTTCGGCCACCGCGCTTGCGGCACCACGTTCGGGTTGCCGATGCTGTAGAAAATAAACTCAGTTTTTGCGTTGACATCGCGCGTGCGGTTGCTAGAATGTTCACTTGTCCTGGGGACGTAGCTCAGCTGGGAGAGCGCCTCGGTCGCATCGAGGAGGTCGAGGGTTCGATCCCCTTCGTCTCCACCACAGGATTTGATTAGGCTCCGGCAACGGAGCCTTTTTCATATGTAGAGGACCTGCTTGCGGCGGGTGTTCGGGGCGCCCGATCCGCTTTGGGTGCCCAGGTTCGCCCGTTCCGCCTCAAGCGCTCGCTGGCGCCTGTGTCTGCGGTCCGCATTTTCGGCGTCGATGCCCGACTTCCGCGGCGCGAGCCGCTTGTCTTGAAGGACGTACGCTATGATCGCCTTGCTCGATCCGTCATCTCTTATCCATTGCGAGCTGTGCCCCCGCCGGTGCCGCGCCAACCGTGCCGCGGGTGAGCGCGGCGTGTGTGGGGCCGGAGGTGCGCTCAAGATTGCCCGTGCTGCCCTGCATTTTGGGAGGAGCCTCCCATTTCGGGAGAGGCGGGGTCCGGTACGATCTTCTTCTCCGCATGCCCACTCAAGTGCGTCTATTGCCAGAACCACGAGATCTCGACGGGGGGATTCGGCATCGAAGTCGAACCGGAGCGTCTTGTCGAGATCATGCTCGAGCTCCAGGCCCAGGGTGCGCATAACATCAACCTGGTGACGGCGACCCATTTCGCGCATCTGCTGCCCGATGCAATCGCCGAGGCCCGCTCCCAAGGCCTCTCCATTCCCATCGTGTACAACACAAGTGGATATGAGCGCGAGGAAGCGGTTGCGGAGTTGGGCGATCTCGTTGACATCTGGCTCGTTGACTACAAGTATGCTGATGCCTCTTTAGGGCGTGCGCTCTCGCATGTGCCCGATTACCCAGAGGTCGCATCGAGAGCCCTCAAGCGCATGTGCGCCGAGGTCGCACGGCGCGGGGGAAAGCTCATTCGTGAGGATGGCATCATGGAGCGCGGCGTCATCGTCCGCCATCTCGTGCTTCCCGGCAGCGCGGCCGACTCGTGCGCGGTCCTCGATCGGGTCTGGGAAATCGCCGGGGCGTCCCCATCTCGGTGATGAACCAGTACACCCCGATGAGTGGATGCGCGCCTCCGAGGGGGATCTGGCTCGCGCGGTGAGCGCGTCGGAGTACGAGCTCGTGCTCGATCACGCCGACGAACTTGGCTTCACCACCATGTTCTGGCAAGAGGGCGGTGCCGTGGACGAGAGTTTTACCCCGGCGTTCGATACCACCGGCGTGTTGCGCGCCGCCGACGCCGTCGATGCCGCCGATTCAGCTTGCCGCGGATAACGCGGCGCTGGGGTTTCGCGCTCGTTTCGCGGGCATCGCCACGCCCGCTCCTCGAAATAATCTCCCATGCTGAACGGGTATACTGCTTGCTATCTGCTTGCATGTGCGTTTTGGAAGGGGCCCTTATATGGCCGATTCACATATGACGACGCTAACCGATGATGAGCGCGAGGAGCTTGAGGCCCTGCGTGCCGAGAAGGCCCGTCGCGAGGAGGAAGAGCGCGCCCGAGCCGAGCGCGAGGAGCTCGAGGCTCTGCGTGCCGAGCAGGCGAAGGTGGACGCCCAAATCCTTGCCGAGTGCGCCGCCACGCGGGAACACCGCTCCGCGCAGGATCCTCTCGAATCCGCGTCTTCGCGCCGCGCCACTGCAGGCGTATCTCCCGCCCCCGCGGACCACAACCCCCCGCAGGACAAGACGTTCGGTCAGCGCATGGTCACCTCGAGCGACGTCGACGGCGACGGTATCCCCACCATGCCCGTTGCGCAAAAGATCATCATCGCCGCCGCCCTTATCGCGCTCGTGGCGTTCATCATCTACACGGTTACGCGTTAGACCGCCCGCGCTGCCCTTCTCTCGCGTTCACGTTCGTCGATGGCGCTTCAAATCGACGAGGCCCTCAATCGCAGACACGTTAGGAGCCGTCTCATGGCTTTGACTGATATCACCCGTTCCACCGATGTGTCAATGAACACCGATTTATACGAGCTCACCATGGCCCAGGGGCTTTGGGAGAACGGCAAGCTTGGTGAGCAGGGTTGCTTTACCGCGTTCTTTCGCGAGGCGCCGTTTGGGAGCGTGTACGCCGTCATGTGCGGCACCGCTGAGTTGGGGGAGTTCGTCGAGAACTTCCGGTTCACGGATGAGGACATCGCGTATCTGGCCGAGCTTGAGGCTCCGGGTGGCGGTGCCCTGTTCAAACCCGGCTTTCTCGAGTTCCTGCGCGGCTTTTGTCCGCAGGTGGATATCGACGCCATCCCCGAGGGCGAGCTTGTGTTCGCGCGCGAGCCCATGGTGCGCGTGAGCGGCCCCATGCTCGATTGCCAGCTGCTTGAGACCGCCCTGCTTAACATCATCGGGTTTCAGACCCTCGTGGCGACCAAAACCGTCCGTGTGGTCCAGGCGGCTCAGGGCAGGCCCGTCGCGGAGTTCGGCCTGCGCCGCGCCCAAGGCCCGGACGGCGGAGTGGCGGTCGCACGTGCGAGTTATGTGGCGGGGTGCGCTTCGACTTCCAACGTGCTCGCGGGTCGTCGCTATGGTATTCCCGTCTCCGGTACGCACGCTCATAGCTGGGTCCTGAGTTTCCCAACCGAGTTGGAGGCGTTCCGCGCGTTCGCCAAGAGCTCGCCCAAGAACTGCACTCTGCTCGTGGACACCTACGACGTGCGCGAGGGCGTGGAAAACGCCATCACCGTCGCCCGCGAGATGGAGGCGGAAGGTGAGCGCTTGTCCGGCATCCGCATCGATTCGGGCGATCTCGCCAAGCTTTCCGCCTACGCGCGGCGCCGCTTTGACGAGGAGGGCTTTCCTACGTGAAGATCGTCGTGTCGAACGACCTCGACGAGCACACCATCACCTCGCTGTTCAATCAGCGCGCGCCCGTCGATGCTTTTGGCGTGGGCACCAAGCTCGCGACATGCTACGACCAGCCCGCTTTGGGCTGCGTGTACAAGCTCTCCGCCCGTCGCGGCGGCGCCAACGAGCCCTGGACGCCTGTCATGAAGTTTTCCGAGCAGCCGTTCAAACGCACGATTCCTGGCATGCAACAGGTTCGCCGTTATATGGATACCGCGGGTGCGCCGGTGTGCGATATGATCTACGACCCCGATCATCTCATGGGGGAGGGCGAGCGCCGCGGCCACACGTTGGTGGCGGTGAATGACGCGGCCTTGGTGACGGACGTTTCCGAGTTCTCCTATCGCGAGCTCCTCGTACCGCAGGTCCGCAATGGCGCGGCGGCGTCGCCGCGCGAGGACATCGAGGTTGCGCGGGCTCGTTGCGCGAGCGCCTTGGAGTCACTTGACGATGTCTACAAGCGTTTCCTGTATCCACAGTCGTACGTGGTGGGCATGGAGGCGGGCCTCGCCGCCATGCGCGACGAGCTCGTTCGCGAGCGCATGGCTGCCACGTCCTCCGTTCTTCCCTGGAAGGCAAAGTGATGACTGCACGTAAGACCATGGTCGTGAAGATCGGATCCTCGACACTGGTCGAGGACGGTGAGCTGCGGCGCGATTTCATCTCCGCCCTCGCCTCCCAAGCGCGCGACCTGCGCGAGGCCGGGTGGAATCTCGTCGTAGTGAGCTCCGGCGCATCGCGTGCGGCGCGCCTTTGCTCGGATTGATGCGCAGGCCCGTGGACATGCCGAGCCTGCAGGCGTGCGCCTCGGTGGGGCAGTGCGTACTCTCCGCCGCCTACGATGAGGAGTTTCGGGCGGTGGGTCGTTCTCACCTCACTCGTCTTGCTCACGCGTGGTGACACGGCGACGCCGTACCTCGTATCTGCATGCTCGCGATGCTCTCACGCGCCTCGTCGATTTGGGCGTGGTGCCCATTCGTGAACGAGAACGACACCACCGCCGTCGACCGAGATC
>ENA-OPZN01000205-OPZN01000205.1-human-gut-metagenome-genome-assembly--contig:-NODE-205-length-22876-cov-2.328366_pt1 | contig 22876 bp, 29 predicted proteins | sample MGYA00242483_ERZ504503 | MGnify/ENA primary metagenome ERZ504503 (study PRJEB26092, sample SAMD00036285) | human gut metagenome | host: Homo sapiens | study: EMG produced TPA metagenomics assembly of... | reverse complement strand
TTTCTTGTACGTAATTCCATAGGGAAGATTACTCCTGATTTTGTTCGTGGAAAGAGAGGAAGTTTTGGCGTATCCCTGTTTACAGCAATACAAAGTTGGCTTTGTGGCTTTTTACCCGTGAACTTTCTGAAAGGCTGAAAGCAGAGGGAATCACCGTCAATGCTGCCGATCCCGGTATTGTTTCTACCAATATCATCCGTATGGATATGTGGTTTGATCCGTTGACCGACATACTGTTCCGTCCTTGTATCCGTACTCCGAAGCAAGGAGCTGCGACAGCTGTCAGTTTGCTTTTGGATGAGCGATGGAAAGAAGTTACAGGACAGATGTTTGCTTCTTGCAAGCCTAAAAAAGTAAAGGATAAGTTTATGAATCATCCGCAGGCAAGACAGCTTTGGGCGGATACGAAAGCATATTTGGAGAAACTGAAATTGGAGGAGCCAATTGGCTGAGAATTCCTTTAAATACATAAAAGCCGTATCGTTACTCAAAAGTAGAGTGGATACGGCTTTTATGGTCGGTGAAGAGTGTCTGGTTTCGGATTGCAGTGTAGTTGAGGTTATTCTTTCTTGGCTGCTTGTTCTGCCAGCATCTGTTCACGGCTTTTACTTTGGGTTACAATATAAAACTCCCGTGAATACCAGTGCCACAGCTATTCCTTTGGCAACACCGAAGGTTCCCATTCCTAACAAGATAGAGACACTGGTTCCTACAATAGGCTGCACATAGTTGTACATACTGATGACAGTAGGGCGCAATGTTTTTCTGTCCGATCATCATCAGAATATAGGCAAGGAATGTTCCACCTACAATGACATAGGCTACACAGGTCCATGTGGAAGTGGAAATTTCGTGAAAATGTATGGTCGAGACCTCATGATAGGAAAATGGAATAAAGCAGATGGCTGCATAGGTGAACATCCATTTCATTAAAGTAAATATGTTGTATCTGCTGATCAGTCCTTTGAAAATAGCCAGATAGAATGAGAAACTGATTTGTGCCAACAGGCAAAGCAAATCTCCCGGAATACTTCCGCCTTTTCCATCTGTTGAGCTTGGCTGCTCAGTATGAGTGTTAAAGCTCCGATGGAACCTAGAAAAATGCCAATCACTTTTTTCCCTGTAACCGGTTCTTTCAGATAAATGGCAGCGACAATCATAGTGGCGATAGGGGCTGTGGTTGTTACAATGGAAGCATCGATGGGGGAAGTCAGTGATAGTCCGAAAGTAAAACATCCCTGATTCAGGACGATACCCAACAATCCTGCAAAGAACAACATCATCAAGTCGTGCGGCTTTACTTGTTCTTTAGGAGCGAAAATAGAAGCTATCCAAAAACAGATAGCACCTCCTGTCATTCGAAATGTAGCGAGGGAAAGGCCTGAAATACCGTTTTCTAACGCCGTTTTACCAATTGGGGACATTAATCCCCACATTATGGCAGCGCCTAGCAATGCCAAATGTCCTTTGTACTTTTGAATAGCCATTCTTTTTACCTTAAATAACAGTGCAAATGTAGGAGGTTTTTTTTATATTTTCTATCTTTGCTTACAAGTAAATCTATCAAAAATGAAAAAGCAAGCTGATTATATAAAACGTATCGAGATAAAGCGGCTTTGGGGCCGTAAAGATATCTCATGGGAACTGCGTCCGGATGTCAATATTCTGAGCGGAGTGAATGGTATCGGCAAGAGCACTATCCTGAACAGATCTGTGAATAGCCTGACGGCTTTGGAAGGTGGAGCGTTGAGTAACGGTTCGGCTCCCGGTGTACATTTTGTCTTCTCTCCGGAAGATGCTACCCAGATACACTTTGATGTAATCCGTAGTTTTGACCGTCCGTTGATTCATTCGGAACTTCTCGAAAAGATGGCGGATAAGAATGTTAAGACAGAATTTGGATTGGCAACTTTATCAGTTGCAACGGCGTTATCTGGATTATCAGGTAAATATCGGTAACCGCATCATCGAGTGCCTTACCTCCCGGTGGCCCTGACGGTCAGCTTCGTGCCGCCGAGATGTCTTACCCCAAGACAAAATTCCAGAATCTGATGGATGACTTGTTTGGTGAGACCGGTAAGAAAATCATTCGTAAAAGCAATGAGATTTTGTTTGAACAGGATGGAGATATACTTTATCCTTATCAACTGTCTTCCGGCGAGAAGCAGATTTTGGTTATTTTGCTGACGGTTCTGGTGCAAGACAATCGCCGCGGGGTTTTGTTTATGGATGAGCCTGAAGTATCCTTGCATGTGGAATGGCAACAACGCCTTATTTCATTGATACGGCAATTGAATCCTAATGTACAGATTGTATTGACAACTCATTCGCCTGCTGTGATTATGGATGGCTGGCTGGATGCAGTGACCGAGGTGAGTGATATTACAAAATAAACAATTTCTAACGACGATACTATGGGAAAAAGATTGTCCGAGAATCTGTCCTCCTTATATATTGGTGCGGCCAACAAATTGAAGCCTAAATGTTCGCGACGCAAGATTATTGCATACGTTGAAGAGTTATGATGATATTTCATTCTGGCGTACCTTGTTAGGTGAATAACGAAAATGAAACTTCGTTATTTCGAAGTGATGCTTCCTTCGAAAACCACTTTGGCTAAAGGTAAGAAGTCTGTGCTGATGAATGAACTGGGACCTCGGTTGGGACAAAATATGATAGCTTGTGTAGATAGTGATTATGATTATCTGTTGCAGGGGGCTACCCATACCTCACGTTATATAATAAATAACAAATATTGTTTTCATACCTATGCATATGCTATAGAAAACTATCAGTGTTATGCTGAAGCATTGCATGAGGTTTGTGTCATGGCAACGTTGAATGATCATCCATTGGTGGATTTTGTCGCTTTTATGCGTATGTATTCTCAAATAGCTTATCCGTTGTTCATCTGGTCGGTGTGGTTTTATAGAAAACATAATCTTTCCGAATTCTCTTTGCTTGATTTCTGTTCGTATGTAAAATTAGATAGGGTCAGTGTCTATCATCTTGAACGGAGTTTAGAGAGTATGAGCCGCAGGGTGAGGCGTAAATTATTGGAGCTGGAACGCCGCCATCCGAAAGCCTTGGAGGAAATAGAGGCGATGAAGGGGGAATTTGCCAAATTGGGAGTGAATGAGGACAATACCTATATGTTTATTCAAGGACATCACATTATGGATAGTGTAGTGATGAGATTGTTAGTACCTGTCTGCAATGTGTTACGCCGTGAACGTGAAACGGAGATTAAAGAACTGGCAGAGCATAATATGCAGTTTCATAATGAACTGACCAGCTATCAGCGCCGGCAGTTGGGAGTAGACATTGTACTCCGCAAACATACCAGCTATAAGTTATCACCTCTTTATAAAAAATTGGAAGCAGATATAGAACGTTTCTTGAAACATATCTGAATCGGTTATTTCTTATGGGAGGCAAGTGCTTTGGCTATGAAATGATCTAGTGAGAATTTACCCGGTCCTGCTATATACAATAATATGAATACTACCAGATAAATAAAGGCTAATTCTTTAACGGCGAAAGGATCAGAACCATGAACAACAAAGAATGCGATACACATGGTGAAGATCATCGGAAGCATTGCCAAGCGATAAAGGAATCCGAAAATGAAAGCCATCGAACAAACCATTTCACCAAAAATAGCCAGTACCAGTGAAAGTTGGCTGCCTATTCCTAAAGGATCGGGAAAACTGCCGGACATGACATCGTAGTTGGCCCATTTCTGTACACCGTGCGACATGAGTAAAATACCAAACAGGATTCGTAAAGCTAATATCAGAAGTGACATAGCAGTGCCATCGGGCTTGGATGGAAATTAAGAATTTATAAATGACTGACATAATACGTTTTTATTTTTTTGTTTATACTATATTTATATAAACGTAACAAAAGGGTGAAATGTTCAAATCATTCACTGTTTGTTTCTTTGGAGATGGTTGATTCGCTCATATTAATTTTTTATTGTAGAAAAACTCTTGAAACGAATGTCAGGACTTCGTGCAAAAGGAATAAAAAAAGAACAATTATAATAAATATTAGTTCTATATGGTATAATGTTTGTCGTACCTTAGGTAACGATAAAAGCTAACATACGAATATATGAAAACAATTAAATGTATTGGAGTGCTGACATCCGGAGGGGATGCTTCTGGCATGAATGCCGCTATCCGTGCGGTAACCCGGAGTGCAATTTGTAACGGATTTAAAGTGAAGGGTATTTATAGAGGATATGAAGGGCTGATTAATGGAGAAGTGAAGGAACTGACCACCCAGGATGTGAGCAGTGTTATTCAACGTGGAGGAACGATGTTGAAGACAGCCCGTTCTGCTGAATTCCAAACAGTAGAAGGACGCAAGAAAGCATACGATACTATGCAGCGAGAAGGAATTGATGCTTTGGTGATTATAGGTGGAAATGGTTCTATTACAGGAGCCCGGATTTTTGCGGAAGAATATGATGTGCCTTGTATCGGGTTACCTGGTACAATAGATAATGATCTTTATGGTACTGACTTTACCATAGGTTACGATACGGCTTTAAATACGATTGTGGAATGTGTGGATAAAATCCGTGATACGGCAACCTCTCACGACCGTATATTCTTTGTGGAAGTGATGGGACGTGATGCCGGTTTTCTGGCTCAAAACAGTGCCATTGCTTCTGGTGCTGAGGCAGCGATTATTCCTGAAGATCGTACGGATGTGGATCAATTGGAGAAATTTATCGGGCGCGGTTTTCGTAAGACAAAGAATAGCAGTATTGTTATTGTTTCCGAGAGTCCGAAAGACGGAGGTGCCATGCATTATGCAGAGCGTGTCAAGAAAGAATATCCTCAATATGATGTGCGTGTTACCATTTTAGGGCATTTGCAACGTGGAGGTTCGCCTAGTGCTTATGACCGTATTCTTGCCAGCCGTCTGGGGGCGGGAGCTATTGATGCCATATTGGAAGGGCAGCGCAACGTGATGATTGGCATTCATAACGATGAGGTGGTATATGTACCTTTTTCTGAGGCAATTAAAAAAGACAAGCCCCTTGATAAATCGCTTATCAAGGTGCTTGATGAATTATCTATTTAATGAAAATAATCATGAAAGGAGAAGCGGAAGTAATTCTTCTGCTTTTTCTATGATATGTGCCGGATGTAAGGCTTCCAATTCTGTGCGCGGCCGGAATCCCCATGCCACACCTATAGCTGTTACTCCGGCATGATGCGCTGTTTGCATATCTACATTAGAATCACCTACATAAAGTATATCTTCCTGTTTGACTCCTGCTTTTGTCATGATTTCGTTTATGATGGATGGATCGGGTTTTGCGGGGATACCTTCGCGTTGTCCCAGTACTTCCACAAAGTTTATTTCTGGAAAATAGTGTGCTATTAACTTTCGGGTAGCTGCTTGGTATTTATTGGAGGCGACCGCTATCATGATCCCTTGCTGTTGCAGTGTTTTTAATAATTTCGGAGATACCGGGATAAGGGCGGCTTAAATCGGCATTGTGCTCATCATAATAAGGGATGAATTGTGAACGTATCTTTAATACATTCTCTTCCGTACGTTCCCCTTCAGGCAGAGCACGCTCAAATAATTTATTGATTCCGTTTCCTACAAAAAAGCGGTATGCTTCCGTTTCATGTGTAGGATAGCCATAATATTGTAAGGCTTGGTTGGTGGCGGCAGCCAGGTCGGCAATGGTGTTCAGTAATGTGCCGTCCAGGTCGAATATTACAAGTTTCTTCATATTTGTACTTCTTTTATCGGTGCAAAGTTACTATTTTTGTATGCAAACTAATAATAATGCTTATGAACTTTCTAGAATTAGTGAAGGCGCGCTATTCTGCACGCAAATATGCCAATCGTCCTGTTGAGGCTGAAAAGTTGGATTATATCATGGAATGTGTACGTTTTGCACCATCTGCAGTTAATTTTCAACCATGGCGTTTCCGTATTGTTACAGATGAGGCCGTACTGAAAGCGTTGTATTCATGTTATAAACGGGAATGGCTTGCTACGGCTCCTTGTATCATAGTGGCTTGTGTGGATCATAATGAGTCTTGGCATCGCCGTGCCGATAATAAGGATCATGCTGATATTGATATTGCTATTGCAGTAGAACATCTTTGTCTGGCTGCTGCCGAACAAGGACTGGGTACTTGTTGGGTTTGTAATTTTGATGCTCCGCAATGCAGTGAGGTTTTGGGACTGCCGGAAAATTTGGAACCGGCCGTTTTGATTCCGGTCGGTTATGCGGAGGATGAACCTACAGAAAAGAAGCGGAAACCATTAAATGAAATCCTTCTTTAAAAAATCACAAAACCACCTTTCGGAGTGTCATCGGGCAGGTAGATTCAATTTCCTTTTACAGTGGATGAAGGTACTGTTAATTTCTTGACCTGATGACTGTTCCGGATTTTAAGCACATTTCTTTAGACTCTTCTTATTTTCTGATAATTTTGCATATTTTGTATTCCATTTATGATAGAAGTAAAGCCGAAATGGCTAAATTTGAGCACTTTTTAGGCTTTGAATAACCTATGAGTGTAGTAAGTACTATTAATAACACTGAAAATTATGGAGAACATAGGAGTTGGATTGATGTTGATGGTGGTCGGTATGGCGACCGTCTTTGTCATTCTCCTCATCGTTATCTATCTAAGCAAGTACCTTATTACTGTTGTCAACAAAGTGGCCCCCGAAGAGACCCCCAAAAAAGCACCTGCTGTAGCACCTACGGCAGATACTGGTGCTATGGATGCTATTAAGGCGGCAGTTGAGATTTTGACAGCAGGTAAGGCAGGTGATAAAGATTGAGAAGTTATAATCCAAAAAAAGAAAAACACATTTATCAAAAATGGAAAGAGAAGTAAAATTTAGTCTGGTCTTCCGCGATATGTGGCAGAGTGCGGGTAAGTACGTGCCTCGTGTAGACCAGTTGGTTAAGGTTGCCCCGGCTATTATTGAAATGGGCTGTTTCGCCCGTGTGGAAACAAATGGTGGTGGTTTTGAACAGGTAAATTTATTGTTTGGTGAAAATCCGAATAGAGCTGTGCGCGAGTGGACGAAACCCTTCCACGAAGCAGGCATCCAGACTCATATGCTGGACCGTGCGCTGAACGGTCTCCGCATGAGTCCCGTCCCGGCAGATGTCCGTAAATTATTCTATAAGGTTAAACATGCGCAAGGAACAGATATTACCCGTACTTTCTGCGGATTGAATGATGTCCGCAATATTATCCCTTCTATCGGCTATGCTCACGAAGCCGGAATGATTTCACAATGTTCGCTCTGTATCACTTTTTCTCCGATACATACTGTGGAATATTATGTGAATATGGCCAGGCAGCTTATAGAAGCCGGAGCCGATGAAATCTGTATTAAAGATATGGCCGGCATCGGACGTCCCGTTTCATTGGGAAAGATTGTTGCCGGAATCAAGAAGATTAAAAATATTCCTATACAGTATCACTCTCATGCGGGGCCCGGATTCAATATGGCTTCTATTTTGGAAGTATGCCAGGCTGGTTGCGACTATATTGATGTAGGTATGGAACCATTGTCATGGGGAACCGGCCATGCTGATTTGATTAGTGTGCAAGCCATGTTGAAAGATGCCGGATTTAAAGTGCCCGAAATTAATATGGAAGCGTATATGAAAGTGCGTTCCATGATTCAGGAGTTTATGGATGATTTCCTTGGTTTATATATCAGTCCCAAAAACCGTCTGATGAATTCTTTACTGATTGCTCCGGGATTGCCGGGCGGCATGATGGGAAGTTTGATGGCCGATCTTGAAACGAATCTGGAATCTATCAACAAGTACAAGGCAAAACGTAACCTGCCGTTTATGACTCAGGATGAATTGTTGATCAAGCTGTTCAATGAAGTTGCTTACGTATGGCCGCGTGTGGGTTATCCTCCTTTGGTTACTCCGTTCAGCCAGTATGTGAAGAACCTTGCCATGATGAATGTAATGGCTATGGAGAAAGGTAAGGAACGTTGGGGAATGATTGCCGATGATATTTGGGATATGATTTTGGGTAAAGCGGGACGTTTACCGGGTAAACTGGCCCCTGAAATTATTGAAAAGGCAGAACGTGAAGGCCGCAAGTTCTTTGATGGCAATCCGCAGGACAATTATCCCGACCAGTTGGAAAAATATCGCAAGATGATGCTTGAAAAACAATGGGATAAAGGACAGGATGACGAAGAACTGTTTGAGTATGCCATGCATCCGGCCCAGTATGAAGCTATAAGAGCGGAGGACGAAAAGAAGACTTCTTGGCAGATGTGAAGAAACGTCGTGAGGAGAAGCGAATGCCACTACTCCTGTCGAAGCTGAAAACAAGACCAAGGTATTGACGGTGGATGTGAACGGGCAACCTTATCGCGTTACAGTGGCATATGGTGCTGTAGATCCTGCTACGCTGACAGCTCCTTCGGGTGCAGTTCCTGCACAAGCTGCTCCTGCTCCAGTAGGGGAAGGGAAAGATGTGCTTTCTCCGTTGGAAGGTAAATTCTTCTTGGTAAAGAATGCCCAGGAAACTCCGAAGAAGGTGGGTGAAAAGGTTAATAAAGGTGATGTGATTTGTTACGTCGAAGCAATGAAGACTATAATGCGATTCGTGCGGAATATGACGGTACTATAACTGCTATTTGCGCTAATTCGGGTGACACGGTTTCAGAGGATGACGTATTAATGAAAATAGTATAATGGAAGATATATTTGAAAGACTTTATGATATGACTGCTTTCAGCAATATTATTGCTGAACCGCAATTCTTGATAATGTATGCCATTGCGTTCATCTTACTTTACTTGGGGATCAAGAAAAGTACGAACCGCTGCTGCTGATTCCGATAGCTTTCGGAGTGTTGCTGGCTAACTTTCCCGGTGGTGAGATGGGGGTTGTCCAGGCCGATGAGAACGGCATGGTAATGGTGAATGGAGCACTGAAGAACATCTGGGAAATGCCGTTGCACGAAATTGCGCACGACTTGGGCCTGATGAACTTTATCTACTACATGTTGATTAAGACCGGTTTTCTTCCGCCTATCATTTTTATGGGGGTAGGTGCTTTGACAGACTTTGGTCCGATGTTGCGTAATTTGCGGCTTTCTATTTTCGGAGCTGCTGCACAGTTGGGTATTTTCACAGTATTGTTGGTAGCTATCTTGATGGGGTTCACTCCGAAAGAGGCGGCTTCATTGGGTATTATTGGTGGAGCAGACGGTCCTACCGCTATCTTTACCACTATTAAACTGGCTCCCCATTTGCTAGGGCCGATTGCTATTGCCGCTTATTCGTATATGGCTCTGGTACCCGTTATCATTCCGTTGGTTGTGAAAATCTGGTGTACGAAGAAAGAATTGAGTATCAATATGAAGGAACAGGAAAAGAAATATCCTTCTTCGGTAGAAATCAAGAATCTTCGTGTGCTGAAGATTGTATTTCCGATTGTAGTGACTACGGTGGTCGCTCTGTTTGTGCCAAGTGCAGTGCCTTTGATTGGTATGTTGATGTTTGGTAACTTGATTAAGGAAATAGGTAGTGATACTTCACGTTTGTTTGATGCAGCTTCAAATAGTATCATGAATGCGGCAACTATCTTCTTGGGGTTGTCAGTCGGTGCGACAATGACTACGGAGGCATTTTTGAATTGGACTACTATCGGTATTGTGATAGGTGGTTTCTTGGCGTTTGCCTTGTCTATTTCCGGTGGTATCTTGTTTGTGAAGTTGGTGAATCTTTTCACTAAGAAGAAGATCAATCCACTGATTGGGGCTACAGGTTTGAGTGCTGTGCCCATGGCCAGCCGTGTGGCTAATGAAATTGCTTTGAAGTATGACCCCAAAAATCATGTGCTTCAATATTGTATGGCAAGTAACATTTCAGGAGTTATCGGTTCTGCCGTGGCTGCCGGTGTGCTGATTTCATTCCTACAATAAAAATCATCGTATTTAAATTGTTCGGGCACGAATTATACGGAAATTACAGGTGTTTTAGACAATACTGTAAGATCTGTATAGTTCGTGTCTTTTATTCTCTTTCTGTATCGTTCTCCTGGCTAAAACAATAGAATAGGCCCTCTCCTCACGAAGAAAGCCTATCGTTAGATTAATGTTTAATATAAGAGAGAGTTTTATAGTCCTAACAGTTCATTGAACTTCTCTGCTGTCTTGGGATCTGACGGACGGGTCATATTGGCAGAGATGATTTTGCCATCCCGATCCAGCAGGATAAAACGGGGAATGCCGTTGATGAGGTAAGCATCCATAAAGGTCCTGTCTGTTCCCATGTGTAACTGGATCCCTTTCAGTTGATCCTTTGTTACCATGTTCTCCCATGCCTTTTTGTTCTTGTCGCATGACAGGCTGACAAAATGAATATCCTTTCCTGCATATTTCTCTTCCAATTCCTTTAACGCAGGAAGTTCTCCACGGCAAGGGCCACACCAGGTAGCCCACACGTCAATATAGATATATTTCCCTTTCAAATCTGCCAAAGATACTGTTTTCCCATTTATATCCGGATAGGAGAAGCTAGCTGCTGAGGGATTGCCTGATCTTAATTTTTCCCACTTGGTACAAAGTGCGTTGAATTTTTCTATGGACTTTGCATCCTTCACATGTTTGCGGAATAGGACAATCAGCCCGTCTGCTTCATCCAGCCCGTTATTGTCTACAAAGTTATAAACAAATTGGTCAATCAGAAATTCTGCAACCTTTTCATCTTGTATGGTTGCATCTACGTAGTTTACACTTTGTTCTGTAGAATTGGATGCAACTGTTTTTCCTTTATTACTAAAGGCGCTGATAGCATCGGGAAGAAAAGCCTTATATTCTTTTAGAGCTAATAAACCGGCATTGATCGGAGTAATAGCTTCCAGTTTTTCATAATATGCTTTGGAAGGAATATAGTTGTCATCCTTTCCAAAATGAGGATGATACAAAGCGTATTTGGAGAAATAATAATACGTATAGAATTGCAAACGTATTTTTTCCTGTGCAGTGAAATCGGCTGGAAGTTTTGCGGCTTCCAATACTTGGCAATTGGCTGCGTACAGGCTGTCTCCTTTGTGTATGAGGGCGGCCTCTTGCATTTTCATATCGGGCATACCGAGTGATTGGAGCTCTTTGCTTCCCAGATAGGTGTTGATAGCGGCACCTGCTCCTTCAAAGGTTGTGTTTCTCCACATGTTGTCACTGTCGAATGACAAGGTAAGGTCTTGATTGGGATCCAGATAAAGAGTACGGCGTCCGCGTGTGTATTGCATGGTTACATATTGCGGAGTGAATCCTGTGATTTCTATGTTGCCGTTTCCAGCGGCATCAATCGCCACTTCTTTTTGTTCGCCACTTTGGCTGAAAGTCAATCTCACTTTGACCTTCTCATTGGGATTGGTGACCTTAAAAGTGAGCTTTGCAGCTTCTGTAGCGGTAAAGGTACTCAGCGCAAGGCCAAGTACCATGATGGATTTTAGAGTTCTCATCTTATTTTTTTCTTTTAGGTTTCATTTTCAATGCATCGGGACGCATGTTATAGACTTTTTTTTCCGTATGTCGGGTTCTGTGCTGAGGCAGGCAGGGATGGGGGCGTTTGCCGTTCGAGTTTGCTGAGACACCATTTCCAAGGCGGCTGCATATTCCTGATGGATGAAAGCATCATCTCTGTCTGTTTGGTTATAAGCAATGTATTGCAGATAGCCTACACATTTGTTGAACCAGAATTCGGGAAGTTCCTCTGCTTTGTATCCCAAACGGGCGATAAATTTCAGTCTACTGATTAACTCTTGCTGATTGACTGTGGTGTCTGCAATCATCGCATCAATCTGGGTAGCTGCCGCTTCATACTTTTGTTCCCGGATATCATTATTGATACGGATCATTTTCAGATTGAAATCTTTTCCTTCATAGTTGCATAAGGCTTCAATTTCCGCCAATTCGCCGTATGAAGTTTCTTTTGCCAATTTAGCATCAACAGCTTTTTTGCCGAAACGCTGGCAGAAATCTGCATAATTGTCTGATACTTGCTTCAGGTACGGGTTCATGCCATTGATAGTGTTTACATATACTTCCCATACATCCGGATCAGTCAGTTTGGCACCTCCTTTTATTAATTCATCAAAAGCGGCTTGTACGTTATTGCGTGCATAGACTGAATAGTGATAATTGATGTAATCAATCAGGAATGCACGTTCTCTGTTCCCCTTGGTATATTGCTCTTGCAGGTAAAAAGAGCGTTTGGTAGGAATGTTTGCATCTTTTCCTGTCTGAATAAACTGTTCGGGAGTCTGACGGCTGCTGCTGCGATGAACAATTTCTTCGGTAGCAGGATCGACGAAGGCATAAGTAGGGTAGCTGCGTACACCGTATTTCTTGGCTAATGTAATTCCTTCACCTTCTTCAGCATCAATTTTGAGGTTGATGAAAGTTTGGTTATAGTAGTAACCCACTGTAGGCAATGAGAATACAGTTTGTGCCATATTCATGCAAGGTCCACACCATTGGGTATAGAAATCAATGAATATCAATTTGTTTTCTGCTTTGGCTTTAGCTACGGCTTCTGCCCAAGTAGTGCCGTGCAGGAAATTGATTCCTGCATTCTGGGCATTTAAGTGAATCGCATAGATACATGCGAAAATGAGTAAGATTATATTTTTCATGTTCTTTGAATTTAATATGTTTAATAACCAGGGTTTTGTTTACATTCCAGATTAGAACTGATTTCTGATGACGGAATGGCATCGATACGGCGGTCTATGATGCGTTGGTAATAATTGTCTCCTTGTGCTTCCGATTTTTCATATTCTTTTTCCAAAGCTTCTCTTAACGTCTTGTTCAAAGCAAGCAGACGGGTGAAATCGGGTTTCTCTGTGTATCCTGCAAAACGGATCATGGCAAACCATTCATGCCAGTTCTCGAAAGACAATTCCAGCATCCATTCGTTGAATATGGCGGTTTCCAGTTCTTCGTTATTGGCTGGAAGAATTATTTCGGCTCCTGCTCTTTCGCGTAGTTTACGGATCGGTGCGTAGGCTTCGGATATAGAGGCTCCTGAACGATACAAGGCTTCGGCTTTAATCAGGTAGAGTTCGGAAACACGACTGAAGATGACAGGCATGTCATTGGCATCATTCAGCAGCTTCTTTACCGATTTCAGGTTGTAGGCTACCGCAGAACTGCGGCTGTCCATCAGGCTGTCTACTTTAGAGAAGATGGCATCGGCGCGAGGATCATCCCCACCAGTTCCACATACTCATTGGTGGCCCCAGTAACCTTGTTTTTCGTGGGGCTGTTACCGTAACATTGCTGACGGGTTGAAGTGTTGGTGGCATCTTTTTGGTCGAATACACGAGCGAATAGAATCTCTTTGGTTGTTGAAAACTTATCAAAAACGTCACCATAGTTTGCTTCCGGCAATGGAGAATTTGTATCAATTGCATCATTAACTGCTGCTACCGCTTCTGTGTATTTTCCTGCATACAGCAATACTCTTGCCTTTAATGCCTTGGCTGCTTCTTTAGAAGCTTGTGAAAGCTTTTTCCAATCAGGAGCTTTTTCAATAGCTATTTCCAGTTGATCCAGAATATATTGATAAGAATCGGCTACGGAGCTACGCGCCTTTAAAGCATTGGATACGGATGGAGCTTCATTACGCATGACAACTCCGTATTCACTATTCATATCCCAAAATTCGCAGTAACGAACCAGGATATTGAAGTAGGCCAAAGCGCGTAAATAGGCTATTTCACCTAACACTTCGGCTCTACGGTTTCCGGAGAACTCTCCGTCACTCATGCGGTTACAGGCTGTTTCCAGGAAGTTGGCGTTTTTGATTACAGCGTAATCTGCATCCCATTCCGTTGCATCACTGAATGATAGGGTAGGCAACATTCGTTCGGAGTAGTAAACGGCATTACCGGCGCTGACAATTTCTTGACGCCACATGGTCCCGGCTTTGAAGGAACCACTTACTGTAGGAAATATGACATTGAATCCATTTCCAGGCAAGGAGTAATAGATTCCGTTTAAGGCTAACTCTACAGCAGCGGGTGTTGTGATGGCACCGTCTAAATCTGCTTCGAATTCGGGCTTTTGGTCCAAGACATCTACCAACTGGCACGAGGAAACGCCCATTGTAAGTAAAGCTAAGAATATATATTTTTTCATTCGATTATACATTTAAATGATTATAAGTTTAATTTTTAAACCAGCCGAGAAAGAGCGGAAACCCGGATAAGTGGAGGTTTCATAGTTACCGCCATAGTTGCTGTTACTGTTTACGGTGGCAGGGTCTGTTCCCGGATAAGAGGTGAGCGTGAACAAATTGGTAGCCGAGACAAATAGTTGTCCTTTTATCACTTTGTTTAAAGGTAAATTATAAGTCAGACGCACTTCCTGCAAACGGAAGAAGGAGGCATTAAACAATTCATGATCGGTTAGTCTAGGTACACCGTCACCTATATACAAGGCCGGGTATTTGGCATTTTTGTTGGTGTCAGACCATCTGTCATTCAATCCATAGTCAATCAAACCGGTTAATTGTCCGGGTAGATTCTGCAATGTTTTGTTATAAATCTTCAAACCACCGATCTGATATCCGAAGTTGGCGAACAGGCTGAATTGTTTATAAGATAAATTGGCAGTCAGACCGCCGAACAGATCCGGATCAGGATTACCGATAATAACACGGTCATTGTAGTTGATGATTCCATCTCCATTTAAATCCTTAATTTCCAAATGTCCCGGTTTTAATGAGTTACCATCGTAATAACTTTGTCCCTTTGATTTAGCATAGGCATTCAATTCATCTATTCTGGCTTGATCTTGTATGATCCCGGCATATTCATAACCATGGAAAGCTCCCATTGGATAGCCTACAGCCAATACTTGGTCGGCATAGCTGCCTTGAACTACTACATCCATAGCTGATTGTGCTCTACCTTCTTCAACCAGTTTGGTGACTTTATTCTTGTTATGTGACATATTCAAGGTCAGGTCCAAGTTCCAGTCTTTAGTAGATAATACACGGCCTACCAGGTTTATTTCAATACCGCGGTTGGTCAATGCTCCGATATTACGGTTCATCTGCATAGAGCCACCGGTTGCACTGGGCGGGAAATCAAATGACCAGATCAAGTCTTTGGTATCTTTGATATAGCCGGAGATAGAACCGGTCAGTCGGTAATCGAACAATGCGAAATCAAGACCTAAATCATATTGGGTCGATTTTTCCCAACGGATGTCGCGGTTACCCACTTGTTTATGTATAATGGCTGACAGATTATTATAACTGGTTGCTTCGTATAAATCACGATTAGAGAAGCTGGTTAAGTTTTGGGTACCGGTAGTACCTACGCTGGCACGTAATTTCAAATCATTAATGAATGTCAGGTTTTTCATGAATTTTTTCCTGAGAGATACGCCATGCAATGGCTCCTGAAGGGAAGAAACCATAACGGTTGTTCGAACCAAAACATGGATGAACCATCATAACGTCCTGTAAAAGTGAACAGGTAGCGCTCCATTAATTTATAATTGATACGGGCAAATGAAGAGAACAGACCACTTGCATTATATCCGTTACTCCAAGATGAGATGCTTGCGGCACTTCCTAAATTGGTGTAAATATCATTATCCGGATAAGTCTGGCCATTCATTCTTGTACTACGGCTTATACCACGTTCAAAGGAGATACCGGCTACGGCATCCAAAACATGATTCTTGTTGAACTCATAGTTATAATTCAATGTATTGTCGAATACGGTTTTGAATATTTATAATGATATTCTGACCCACTGGCTTCATTTCTAGTACTTAGAAAACTGGACTGAATGAATTGTTTCAGTAAATTGTAAATTACCCGATAAACTGGAACGGAACCGGAATCCTTTCCAAATATCAACTTCTCCGTATACGGTTCCCATGATGCGGTAAATATTATCATGGTTTTTCTTATAGGTGTTGGCCACCGGGTTGGCTTGACCTGTGGACATATCAAATTCCCCGTTATCATTATATATAGGCATATCAGGACGATAACCTTGTGCGCTGAACAGTGAAGTTCCTGCATTATCCTGATCTGTATAACTCATATTAGCATTGATACCAAACGGAGGATAGGCAATACATTCATTTCTGTAGACACGCGTGCATTATATCGGCTTAAGTCACCTCCTTTAACCATACCTTGCTGATCGAATATGGATAATGAAATAAGATATTTGGAAACTTTGCTACCTCCACTTACTGTCAAGTCGGCATTGTGGCGGATAGCTGTTTGTTTCACTTCGTCAAACCAATTGGTGTTGGCACTGCCTAATGCGGTGGAATTAGGCTCAAGAATTTCTAGTGCATATTGGTTGGACGGATCATACACCAAGGTTTCTTTAGCAAAGCGGCGTACCGTTTCGCGCCATTCATCACCATACAGGATACGGAAGTTCTTAATTTGAACATCAGTGGTTACATTATAGTTGAAGTTGACGGTAGGTTTGGAACCCTCCACCCCTTTCTTGGTGGTAACGATAACCACACCGTTTGCAGCACGAGAACCATAGATAGCAGCTGCAGAAGCATCTTTCAATACGTCCATAGATTGGATATCATTCGGAGAAATGGCATCCAGCATGCTGGGATCTTCTACAGGAACTCCATCGATAACATACAAGGGTTCATTAGAACCGGTTAATGACGTAGCACCACGCACACGTACACGGACTGTCTCACCCGGAACACCGGTATTCTGTGACACCTGTACACCTGCTGCCAGGTTTTGAAGCATAGAAGTTACATTAGGAGTATTCAATTGGCTCAACTGCTTTAGGCCTACTGAAGCTACAGAGCCGGTCAAATCCTTTACAGAAGAAGTACCATAACCTACTACGACTACTTCGTCCAGATTGGTCACCTCGCTTTCCATTTTTACATTGAAAACGTGTCTGTTGCCAATTTTTTCCTTAACTGTCTGCATACCGATAAAGCTGATCATCAGTTCGTCGTTTTTAGTGTTTTCAGGATAAGACAGCATGAATTGTCCATCCATATTGGCTACTGTACCGAACGTGGTGCCTTGGATAACAATAGAGGCTCCGATGACCGGTTCGCCCATATCATCTTTGATCACTCCGGTAATTGTTCTGCGCTTGGCATTTCTGTCAATCGGTAATATGAGTACATAATTGTTCTCTACTAATTCATAGCGCATACCTGCCTGGCTACAAATCACGGAAAGTGCTTGTTCCAGAGGTTCTTTGTTTAATGTAAGTTTCAAAGGTACATTGTTCAATGTTGCATCTTCGTACATGATATGAATGCCTGTTTGCTTTTTAACCATGTTAAGAGCCTCTTTTACAACTGATGTTTTCACTTTTGATAGTGACAGTCTTGTCGGCTAGTACGTTTGCAAACATTGCGTTGAATGTGCAGAATATGCACATTAACATTACTAATAGCCTCATTTTTGGAGGTTTAGCTACTAAACGATTCCAAAGTTCGTCTTTTTTCATAAAACTCAAATAACTCATTTAATTTAGAATATTCCTGTTATACAGGGTTTGATTATTGTTTTTTTTTACAAATATAGTTTCTCCTTTTCTCTCAAACTTGACATCGGATACGCGATGAATAATATCTAATGCAAAATCCAAAGGCTTGTTACGGAAAATGATTCCGGTAAACTTCATGGTTTCCAATTCCTTGGATGCTATTTGAATATCTACATTATAGCATCGTGACAGTCGGGCTGTCAGCAAAGGGAATGGCATTGCGTCAAATTCCATAGCACCATCTGTCCATGAAGTATAGAATTCTGTATCTACTTTGCTAACTTTTGATTGTGCAGAAGAGTAATGTTCACCTGGCAGCAGGTAGTATTCACCTGAAGGAGCAGTTACTTTTAGTTTACCTTCAATCAGAGTCACAGATAATTCTTCATCGGGATAAGCCGAGATATTGAAAGTTGTTCCTAATACATAAATAGCATGGTCGTGTGCTTTTATTATGAAAGGACGGGCTGCATCGTGGGTTACCTCAAACATAGCCTCTCCTTCTAAGGTGATTTCACGGGTATCTCCAAACTGAACCGGAAAATCGATATGGGAGTCCGCATTCATTTTTACTTTTGTACCATCAGCCAATACTATTGCATATTCCGAACCTTTTGGCACTATGATCTTATTTTGTAATAGTTCGGTATCCAGTTCTGTTTTATGGGGGTAATCACTTTCTTGAGGGAATATGATTTCTCCATTGTTAATATAACTTCCGTTGATTTCCCGTTGGTTTTCATAGAGGGGAATTACAGATTGGTTTGCTTGTACCCAGGTGGCTTTAGGAGTTTGGGTGTTCTGGGGAAGAGATGATTGCTCGCTTTGGGTAATGGCAGGCGTCAGATTCCGGTTATTAAAATATAAAATGGAAGCAATCCCTATGATAACAGCTATCGCAGCGGCAGATGAATAAATCGCAACCCGATAGCGGATAGAGTGGGGCTGCTTGCAACGTTTTTGAATAGCTTCCCATGAAGCTTCTTTATCAAACTGTTGTAATAAGTTAAGTTGGTTATTGACATGGCGGAGTGAAAGTAACTTCACAAAAATTTCTTTATGTTGAAGCGTCTTCTTCAATCCATTGTTTTAATTCTTTAAATTCCTGTTCATTGAGTTGGTGGGACAGGTATTTTTGAATTAAGGTTTCTGTTTTACTCTTTTGCATAATTGTTGTACTGTTTAACACTAAGTATCACAAATACGCAAAACGGGTGACAAAAATCTGAAGAAAATTATAAATTAAATAAGATTAGGATTTCTATCATATTGAAACGACGCAACATTTTTAATGCGCGTGATAAATGAGTTTTTACTGTATTTACGGAAATATGGAGTTCTTCGGCTACTTCTTTGTACTTTTTGTCTTCCAGAACAATCTTGACTAAAACATTGTATTCCTGTTCCGGCAGTTTTTTTAATTCGGCCAGCAACTGGCTTCTTTTTTGCAACAGTTCTTCTTCATCATAAAAGTCATCGATGGGAGAATAAGATTCTTCCTCCAGCTCGTCTAAGGAGAAATAGCGTTCCCGTTGTACTTTGGTCAGTGAGGAAAAACGGACGGCATTGAACAACCAAGCATGTAGGTTGGAGGAAATGGCAGTATGCGAGTTCTTGTCCCAGAAACTGACAAATAGATTCTGCACGATATCTTCTGAAGTTTCCGTAGAGCCTGTGAACTGTACAGAGTAAAGGCATAAGGAAGGTAATAAGTATCATAAAGCAGACGAAAGGCTTCTTCTTTGTTTTCAGTAAAGAGGGCTAATATCCTTTCGTCTACTTCATCATATTTATTGTATTTTCTTGCATTATTGTCCATAGATGCCTTTTATGGCACAAAATTAGGAATTTAACCGGCAAAATGTGCGATTTACATCAAATAAAAATGCAAAAAGTACAATGTATATAGAATATCTTCTTTATTTTTCAATTTCTGAACCAGTCAGCGTCCGTCCATCCTCCGTCATTGGTTACAATAGCGGGGCGCGTACAGAAGATACCTACCTTGGCTCCTATCCATTTACCTTCTTTTACTTGGAAAGTTTCTCCTAATGGCTGGAATTTCTTGCCGTCCGTACTGTAACTGAGGTTACATTTCACTAACAGGTCGTGACCGCCTTCACTGGCTTTAATCTTGTCTCCTTTTGCGGAAAATTTAGCGCGAAGATAGATTGTGCCGTCTTTTAAGGGAACGGAAGCATTTACTTTTTCAGTACCCCCTCGATCGGCTTTCAGGCATTCCACTTGTGACAGGACGAGTCCGTTGTCTGTGTTTTCAACAACTAATCCGGCATAATCCATTCCCATTACAACCAGTCCCGTACGTTCACCTTTATATTTTTCTGTCGGCTTGAAAGTAAGCTTGGTGGTGGCAGTGAAATTGGGAGCCGGAGTCTTTTGTAGCATCAGATTAGAAACATCCCATAAACTCTTATAATCTTCGGGAACCGGGTAGGAGTATAGACGTACAAATCCTTCTCCTCCGTTGAAATAAGCCCATTTTTCATTGATGTTAGCCTGCCATTGCCATTGAGGAGACAATGTATAACCATCAAACTCGTCACTTTCCTGCGGAGTACAAATAGGATAGTTCTTACCTACATTAGGCTTTTTATAAGTCAGAACAGGTTCGCCACAGCCGTCTCCGTCTTTATCAATACCTATGACGGGCCAATCATCAACCCATTTCATAGGTTGCAGGTGAACCAGGCGTCCGTAAGCACCTACGTCCTGGAAGTGCATGAACCAGTCTTCTCCCGTAGGGGTGTCCACCCAGCCTCCCTGATGAGGTCCGTTGACGGGAGAGTTGCCTTGCGCTAATACTGTTTTCCATTCGTATGGACCGTATACGTTTTTTGAGCGAAGTACGACTTGCCATCCTGTAGGAACGCCGCCTGCCGGATGGAAGATGTAATAGTATCCATTACGTTTATAGAATTTGGGCCCTTCACAAGTCTGATGTGCTTCATGACCATCGAAAATGATACGGGATTGTGTGATAGCTTTACTTGCATCAGCACTTAGCTCACAAATTGTAATTACACTTTTCAGTCCGGCCCGGCTTCCTGCATAAGCGTGAACCAGATATACACGACCGTCATCATCCCATAATGGAGTCGTGTCGATGATGCCCTTTCCGGCTTTCACCAAAAACTGGCTCGCTCCAGGGACCTTTCGGATCTTTGGCTTTCACCATGAATGCTCCTTGGTCCGGGTCACCCCAGAATATATAGAATTCACCGTTATGGTGGCGGATACTGGGTGCCCATACACGGTTGCCATGTTCAGGACGGACATCGGTAACAGGGGGCAGTGCGTAGGGTACAGCCGCACCTATGATAGTCCAGTTGACAAGGTCTTTGGAGTGTAATATTTGTAAACCGGGCAGACAGTTGAAACTGGATGAGGTCAAATAATAATCGTCTCCTACACGGCAAAAACGTCCGGATCGGAGTAATCCGCATACAGGACTGGATTTTTGTAGGTCCCATTGCCTTGGTCGGCCACCCAGGCTTGGGATACATAATTCTGTGCGGGAGCAGATAAAAAACAGCCTCCTAGCAGACAGAGAGTGATTAGTCGTTTCATGGTTTTAGATTTTTTATTTAATCGTAATTTTGCAAGGATGTTCCAATTCTTTTCTCCATTGGGGAAGATAATTGAACCAGTCTTTCATATCTTTAAATCCGAAACTTTCTTTTTTTGAGGTGAAAGTAACGTAATAGTGGAAATGCTGTTGCCCCGGTGCTTGTAAGGTATATAAGTAGTTTGATCCGTCTTGTACTTCTTTACCGATATATTTAGGAATGAAAGTTCCCATACCTGTTGTTTCCTTCACATAACCTATGGTGTCTGTGACAGGCCAGTCGGTTCCCCAGCTTCCAGTCAGTCCTTTATGGTCGCTCATGTGACCTCCTTCTTTCAGAATCTGTACACCTGCTGCAAAGACTTCCTGTTTAAGCGGACGGTCAAACAGGACATCTACCTTCATGTCCCGATGACCGCCATAGATGGTATATCGATTGATCATGTTCAAATCGTTTCCTTGATATTCCCAACCGATGACTTCTGCTTCGACGATGGCACGTACAGGACCGGAGGCTAGTACACGTTCCGTGCGGTTTACTACTGGTTTTATGTGGGTCGCCTCAGTACCATTCCAACCTTTTAATGCACCTACACCACCACTATTGTAAACACGTAGCGCATCATCTCCGTAGCCGTTGGCACGTTGCGCTTTGGTAGGGTAGAAACAAGTCTCTTTTATTTCCAGTCTTTTATTTACTTTGCTATATGGATCTACCGTCTGTTTTTCGTTGAAATAGATACGATAGGCAACTAATTCACTCTCTATAGCCGGTCCGTGATGGTAAACAAAACTATATACATTCTCGGTTCCTGCCGCTGAAAATCCCGTAATATTGGCGAATTTGTTGTTATGTCCGTAAGCTTTCATTTGGGCATAAGTACGTGCCGGATAGTTTTTTTCACTTTTTTCTGAAGAGAGAATTATACGGAAACTTTTGTTGCTTTTGGCTGGCATATCGATGAGGAAAGCCAGTTCGTCAGCACGTGCGTCACCGTTCAGATCGTCCAGTTGGGACGGAATTTCTTTATTACCTTCCCATACAGTGGCGGATTTGATGTTGAAACCTGCTTTCAGGTTATTTAAATCTATCACTATCGGTTCGTCGGTCTTATTTTGAGTCCATTCATTGCTGACTTCTACGGTCAGTGTCTTTTCGCCTTTTGTGCAAAGAGTGGTAAAGCATCCTGCTAATAATGTGAGGACAATAATTGAGCGCTTTTTCATAATGATGTATAGTTTATTATTTTAAGCACGGATCATACGGATTACACAGTGTTAGTATGAAAACCGTGTTTATCCGTGCAATCCGTGCTTTACTATTTTTATAAATTAAGTGGAGAAATGCACTAATGGGTGTAAGAATTAGAAGTTGAGTTCTTCTCCTTGTGCCCCGATTTCAGCATGATTCTTTCCGTCTATCGTTACATTGGAAACATTTTGCATCTTCAAGTTCTTTCCACTTTTTAATAACTCTATTTTGATATTTTTCATATTAACTTCGTCGGCTTCGCTTAATACTACACCTTCTTTAGCATTAGATACGATGATATTCTCCATATTGATATTCTTGATTCTCATCTCAGGCAAGCCATTGAAGAACACAGCCCTGCCTGCTCCGTTACAGGTTACATCTTTGATAAAGATATTACGGAATATCGGAGTTTCTTCTGTTACAGGAGGGATGGTAGTTTCTGCTTTCTTTTCATCCTGATTAGGTA